>Ga0302246_1000107_pt1 | contig 81932 bp, 67 predicted proteins | sample AAG_UR_Trp_MG_FD_193533 | JGI IMG/M metagenome (GOLD analysis project Ga0302246, IMG submission 193533) | Enriched activated sludge microbial communities from anaerobic digester in WTTP, New Holstein, Wisconsin, United States - AAG_UR_Trp | ecosystem: Engineered > Bioreactor > Anaerobic >... | reverse complement strand
TGTGAACCAACCGACCTGATTTACGAAGGGATTGCGACATGATCGTATTTTCTCGGGAAAGGCATCTTACAACCTCTCGAACCAACCGACCTGATTTACGAAGGGATTGCGACCTGTACCGCATCGTCACCTTCAAACCTCTTCGTATTGGAACCAACCGACCTGATTTACGAAGGGATTGCGACCAGCACGGTGGCTCATTATTACAGTGCTCAGAAATACTGAACCAACCGACCTGATTTACGAAGGGATTGCGAATTGCCCGAACACGGCATATGGATTTTTCATCGCTGGTACTTCTTAAATGACGAAATCGGACTTTTAACGAGGTCATCTTAAATGCACCCGTTAAAGTCCTGTTTTGTGATGCTTACGAGGCGACCGTCGTTCGGCCCAGTAAACGAACCGGAAAACAACCGGGATCGCCATTCGGATTGATCGTCCGGTCCCGGAATGATTCAGGGCCTTTCGTTTTCGACGCGAAATTCTCTGCTTAAACGCCGGGCTTCCGCAACCTGGCCAGGGGTCATTTCTTTTTCCACGATATCCCGGAGTTCTCTCGCTTTTTCGATGCCCTGCACCGCAGCGAGATCCAGCCATTTATAAGCCTGGACGCCATCCTTCGGAACACCGTAACCCCTCGCGTACATCAGGCCCAGATTGTATTGAGCGCCGGCAAGCCCCTGCAGAGCCGCCTTGGAGATCCACTTGACGGCCTCCTGGTCATCTTTTGAAACGCCTTCGCCGTTGAAGTACATGACGCCCAGGTTGAATTGGGCGCCGGCCAGGCCCTGCCCGGCCGCCCTGGCGTACCATTTCGCCGCTTCCCTGTAATCCCTCGGTATCCCCTCGCCTTTGACGCACATCACGCCCAGGTAGAACTGGGCTTCGGCATGCCCCTGTTCGGCCGCCCTGGTGTACCACCTCACCGCCTCACGGTCATCCTTCGGGACCCCCTCGCCTTTGAAGTACATCACCCCCAGGTAGAATTGAGCGCCTGCAAGTCCCTGCCCGGCCGCCTTTTCGTACCACTTCACCGCCTCACGATAGTCCCGGGAAACCCCCAGGCCATTGAAGTACATCCTGCCCAGTTCCTGCTGGGCTTCGGCATCGCCCGCCACCGCTTTCGAATAGGTTTCTTTAAATAAGGAAACGTGGTTTTCCGCAAGCAGGCATGCCGGCAGCATCAAGACCAGGCATAATGCCGCCGCGCAGATCGAGTTTCTTTTCATCATTGTATCCCCCAGAAAAATGATTTTTTTTATCCCAACTTTGTTCGATGATATCAAGCGAAAACCTGCCTGGGGAAATAATCCATTCTCCCTTCGGGGGGAGAAATGGTGTCCCTCCGATCCTTACGCAAGAAGCGCTTTAAGGCGGAGGGCGTTACGCGGCGCATAAGCCATGAAATCGTTATCGAAATAAACGAAGGTTTCCCGATTCCAGGTTTGGATCTTTTCCGCCCAGGCGGTGAGTTCTTCTTCCGTGTAGTCGGAGGCGTACAGGGCCCGTGAACCGTGCAGCCGGATATAGACGAAATCGGCGGTAACGGCCTCCAGACAGGGATAGCGCCCCGCCGTATCGGAAATGCACCACGCGATGCCGTGCCGCTGCAGGCAGGAGAGCGCTTCCTCCGTGCACCATTGCCCGTTACGGGCTTCGATGGCCAACTTCAACCCGGCGGGAAGAAGTTCGCAGAAGGATTCGAAATCCGCCTTTTGAAAACCCAGGCCGGGAGGAAGCTGGAACAGGACGACCCCCAGTTTTTCCTGCAACGGCGCGATGGACGTGAAGAATTTCTCCAGGGACGGACGGACGTCCTTCAGCCTCCTGATGTGCGTGATAAACCGGTTCGCCTTGACGGACCAGATGAAACCGGTCGGGGTTTTCCGACGCCAGTTTTCGAAAGCGCTTTCGCGCATGGAGCGGTAAAACGTGGCATTCAGCTCAACCGTGCCGAAGTGCTCCGCATAATAGGCAAGCCACCGGGCCCTGGGAAGATCGGGGGGATAGAAGCTTCCCCGCCAGTGATCGTAAGTCCATCCGGATGTGCCGATGTGAGCCTTCATGGCATCCAAAATTCGGAACGACCCCGAAACGGAGTTTTTACGAGGTCATCAGAACGTCAGGCAGGGTACTTTTTGCCGGAAACGATCAGGGGGGTCGCCGGATCCGTGACCGCGTTTATTTTAATGGTGTAGGACGTTTTCCCGGCGATGTCGTCATCCGTGATGATATGCGCATCCAACAACCCTTCCGAAGAATAGCCCGTTTTAAGATAATTGATTTCCGCCAGGGCGATGCTCCAGCCTTCCAGCCAGGATTTAAGACGATCGAGCTGTTCCGTATCGCCCTGGAAGTGAATGATGAGATCGATATCGCTGCCGGGGCCCGCCGTCCCGTTGTTTACGCTTCCGATCAGGTAGGCGCGCTTGACGCCGAACCGGTCAGGATCGAGGCGCTCGGCGATCCGCTCGGCCATGTACGACCGCCAGCGCCAGAATTTGTCATCGAAACGAAGGTCATCGTGTCGATCATATTTCCTGGCCTCCAGGATTTCGCGGACGGAAGCGGTTTGCTGGCCGGAATGAGCTGCCAGGTAACCGATGGCTTCACCGATCTCGGCGTTCATGGAAATTTGAAGCAGCTTCCCGCCTTCCGATTCCGGCACGTCGATCACCCTGAGAACACTCTCGAGCCTTGCGTAATCCGGTAGAAGCTGCGGCAGGATATTTTGGGTGCGCGTCAAAAAGATCGTATTGAAAACAATCCCCTCGTCATCCGGGTAAAGCGGCAGATAACGGATGTTGGCCTCCACGAGGTCCTGGAAGAAATGGGTTCCGAAAGAGAGTTCCGGGACGTAATTCGATTTCTTTTTCGCGATTTCGATAATTGCGGCACAATTGTTTATATCGGCATAGCTGACCTGGACACCCAGCTTGATATCGCCCCGGCTGCCCCAGCGTCCCGGCCCCATGAGGACAAAACGGCGTTTCGGAAGCATCGTGTTGATCATTCCCACCGCCCTGCCCACGGCGGCCAGGTCGTCGATGGACTGCAGATCATTGTAACCGTCCGGATCGACGTAGACGATATGGGAAATATCCGGGATTTTCCCGTTGAATATATGACGCCTGGCAGAAAAGATGATATCGCTCTGCCTGAGATCCTTGGGAATGGGACCCGGCAGGCTCTCCACGCGGGAGCTCTGCGAACGGCACTGGAGCAGGTAAACATGTTTCCCATCGAATGCGAACTCGATATCAACCGGGTTCTGCATTTTTTCCTTGAGGACCTGAAGCAGTTTATAGACGGTCTTGATGAAAGGGGACTGGGTTGCGAGACCTTCAAAGGTAACGATCAGGTCGTCGTTTTCGAAATCGATATCGATGGCGGATTTCCTGCGGATATAATCGTCGCGGTAAACCGATACCAGATTTTGAATGCCCGGCACCAAAGAACCGTATGCCTTGAGAAAAGAGTCCACCTCGATGCTTTCGAAGGTGTTTTTTTCCAGGTTCAGCACGTCAAGTCTTCTGGGTGAATAGTGTTTCACTTCCTCCGGGGTTGTATTGGCGCGGATTTTGGGTTGACCGGGGGATATCAGAACGGGGAAGTCGTCGTTCAGACGGTCTACCGCACGCGTGCCAAGTCCCATGACCATGCGGACCAGGCCGTCTTCGCGCTTGATCCGGGGCGACCAGCAAAATTCATTGTTGCTGAAGGCGACCCCGGCAAACAACGGCATGAAATAGGGGCCGATCCGCGTGCCGACAACTTCCTGGATGAGAATTCCCATTTCTTCATGGAAATCCAGCATTCCCCTTTCCGCGCGATACTGGATGGAATCGGGGCTGAACATGGACGCATATATCTCCGTAATCGCGTCCATGACGGCTTGCAGGCGATCGTTTTTACTCCCCTGGTTGGCCAGGAAAAGGCTCTTGTATTTGCCTGAAAACGCGGCGCCGACCTGGTCTTCCAGCACACTTGAACTCCTGACGATCAGCGGTGCCTCCCCGAAATCATCCAGCGCCATGGCGAGACTCTTTATAAAACCCGGCGGAAAACGCGAATTTTTCAATAACTGGATGATGTCCGGGTAATCGATCCTGATTTCTTCCAGCGGCTTGTACTTCTGTTCGTTCAACCCCTGGAGATTGTTGTACTGCAAGAATTCCTTGGTCTCATCGGTGGTGACATACCACGTCTTGGGCACCTTGACGGATTGAAAGAGCGGGATTTCATCGCTTGCCTTATCGATGATTTTCCGGGCAAGAAAAATCCCGGTGGCCTTGCCGCCGACCTTCCCATGGCTTCCCGGCGGGTAGATCAGGTGGGAAACCATGTCATAGAAATCATCGATTTTTAAAAACGGCCTTGCGATGCGGATAAAATCCAGGTTATCGGAAAGGAACCGGCGGATCAGCGCAACCTCCAGCCACCGTTCGGAAGGAAACGCCACATCGCTGTTTTTCCCCACCATGTTGTAATAGCGGGTAATCGCCTCGATAATTTCGCCGATGGATACATCGATGCGTTCAACGGCCTTGATCAATGAGTTGGCTTTCTCCTCCTGTATCCATCTCTGGATACTCATGGATATTTCCACATCACTCATCTGCCTGGCGGCGAGGGTAAAGGTCTCTTCGCTGATCTGTGCCAGCTCGTTCGCGGTGATCTTTTCCCCGGGGGCGTTCACCTCCCCCGAACAGAAATACCGGTTCGCCCGGCCGCCGAGCAAGGCGGGTTTATCACCGTAAGCCAACGGATGGAAGGACAGGCGGTTGGCCATCTTTCTGCACACATGCGACAGCATGTCCGGATCGGTTTGCAGAAGAAGTTCGATAATGATCTTCCATTGCGGATCCGAAGCCCTTTTGCCTTTGTCGGCGTCGCGCAGGGATTCGTTCCAGCCCAACGATATCTGCTTCATGCGGCGAAGCATGATCGCCTGGCCGACCCGGTCGGCGATGGTTTTCAGCAGTTTCCGTTCCTTGTCGAGGAAAAAACCGTCTTCCACCGCCGGCACTTCCCGCTTGTAGAGAACCTCGATCAGACCGACGACATTCCCTTCCACCTTGATGTTCGAGCTCTCGGATATATCCGAGCCCATGAAATCGGACGGCTGATACGTGCAGTTCTGATAAACGATCCTGGCCTGGCAGATATCCGGAAACCTGAATCCTTCGGGAACCGCCGCAATGATCCGCTCAAACGCCTCCGGCAAGGACAGACTCCCGTCATTCAGAATCTCGTCCACCCGGTAGAGGCAGTTCAACTCCTTGGCGCGTTCCTGCAATAAATCCAGAACACGCTTATGGTCATCGTCCTTGCCGGTCATCGTCATCCCGTCTTATATGATATGGCTTCCTATCCCCCTTCCGGCACGCCTGTCACCGGATCCAGCCGCGCATCTTCACCGCGTCGACGACACGGTTGATCGCAATGACGTAAGCCGCGTCGCGCATGTATAAATTCTTGCTCTGGGCAAGATCGTAGAGGGCCCTGTATGCCGCGGTCATTTTGTAGTCCAGTTTTTCGAGAACTTCGTCCTTTTCCCAGAAGAAATTGGTGTTGGACTGGACCTGTTCGAAATAGCTGCATGTCACCCCCCCGGCGTTGGTCAGGAAGTCGGGGAGTAAAAAGATTCCCCGCTTCTTGATCATTTCATCCGCGTCGGGTGTCGTCGGGCCGTTAGCGCCTTCTGCGATAATTTTAACCCCTTTGCCGATCTTGTCAATATTGGCGGGCGTGATCTGGTTTTCCAGCGCAGACGGGATCAGGACATCCACGTCCTGGGAGAGCCATTCATCGCCGGGAAGCACCTCGCAGCCGGCGGCAAGGGCTTTTTCCCTGTCGATGGTCCCGAAGGAATTCGTAATGTCCATGAGCATCGTCATGTCGAGGCCGTCTTTCTTGCGGATCGTGAACGACTGATTGGCGCTGTTGTCCCAGCAGGAAACCGAGATGACCGTACCGCCCAGCTTGTTGTAAAGAAGGGCCGCGTAGCGGGCGACGTTTCCGAACCCCTGGAAACCGACCGTGGTGTTCTCCGGTTTGAGGCCCAGGTCCTTGAGCGCCTCGCGCAGGACGTATATCACACCGTACCCCGTGGCCTCGGTCCGGCCTAAAGAACCACCCATTCCGACGGGTTTTCCCGTGATAAACCCCGGGTATCTGCCGCCGTGAATCGTCTCGTATTCGTCGAGCATCCAGAGCATGTGTTTTGCGCTGGTCATGACATCGGGTGCGGGCACGTCAATGTACGGTCCCATGACCTTTGAAAGCTGCCGTACCCATCCCCTGCACAGCCCTTCCTGCTCGTTTTCGCTCAAGTTGTGGGGATCGCAGATCACGCCGCCTTTGCCGCCCCCCAGGGGAATGTCCACCATAGCGCATTTCCACGTCATCCACATGGAAAGGGCCCGAACCGTATCCGCCGTTTCGTGGGGATGAAAACGAATCCCTCCCTTGGCCGGACCTCTTGCGTCGTTGTGCTGAACCCTGAAACCTTTGAAGACTTTCGTACTGCCGTCATCCATATGCACCGGTATCAGGACATGAAACTCTCTCAAGGGCTGGCGAAGCAGATCCCGGGTTCCTTCGTCGATGCCGATAATTGCCGCTACTTTGTCAAATTGCGCCTGTGCGTTTTCATAAGGATTATAAGATTTTTCCACGATGCATACCGCTCCTTTGTTTTTATTGTTGTTATTATTGATGACGGCCTCGTAAAAAGTCAAAAAACATTCCCCTTGTTATCCGGAGTCCTTCGCCGCGCTCAAGGACAAACTCCGAGAGGAATCCCGCATGTTACGGAAGATTCTTCGTCGCCGGCGCTCCTCGGAATGACAAAAACGGACTTTTTTTACGGGTTCGTCATTGATGATGCTGCGCCCTATCGAATCAGGGCAAAATTTCATGTTGTACCGCTCCAAGCGAGGAATAGGGACTTTGCTTTCGGCGTTGGAATATATTGCCGAAATCGTCTTGTATGTCAAGCTTTAACCGCATTTTTAACAGACGGAAATAAGGACCGGGATCGATGAAGGCGTAAAAAGTCGAAAAGCACTCCACATGTCACCTTAAAAGAACGAGAACGATCCAATATTCCAGGAGATTCTTCGTCGTCGACGCCTTTCGGAATGACCCAAACGGGCTTTTTACGGGACAATCACGATCCGTGTGGGCGCCGGGGATGAAAAATGTTGAAAAACCTTGTCGATCCGGATAAATAAATATTTTCGATGAAATCGATGCCGGAAAATCGGCGGGAAGGCGGATCCGCCCCGAATATTGGTAATCCTTGCAACCCGGGAAAGGTTCTGCTATAGGAGAACCCGTTCTGGATTGCCTCATCAAGACGGCAAAACCGCTTTCACAAAGCGGGTTTAGAAGCGTGGTTCTCCAGGTCGGATCGACAAGATCCTCAAATCTCTGCACCCAGCGTAGTGAACCGTGAATAAAAAAAGCCGCATCAGCCGCATTCTGAAAAACCGCATTCTTATCCTGGATGGCGCGACAGGAACGGAACTCCAGAAAAAAGGCATGCCCGCAGGGGCCTGCCCGGAAATGTGGGCACTGGAAAATCCCGACGGCATGTCGGAAATCCACCAGGCCTACGGCGACGCCGGGTCGGATATCATCTATAGTTGCACATTCGGCGGGAATCGTCTCAAACTGAATCAATACCGGGTGGACGACATCCGGGAGACGAACAGGAAACTCGCGGCCCTGGCGAGAAAGGCCGCCGGCGGCAAAACGCTGGTCGCCGGGGACATCGGGCCGACGGGCCGCTTTGTCGAACCCTTCGGAGACCTCCCCTTCGAGGAGGCGGTCCGAATCTACCAGGAGCAGATCCGGGGACTCATCGACGGCGGTGTCGACCTCCTGGTCATCGAAACGATGATGGACATCCAGGAGGCACGGGCGGCCCTGATCGCCGCGAAAGAACTCTCCGACCTGTTCACCGCCGTCACCATGACCTTCGAGCCGAACGGCCGGACCCTGAACGGGACGCCCCCCCTGGCCGCCCTGATCACCCTCCAGAGCCTGGGCGCCGATGCCGTGGGCTGCAACTGTTCCACCGGCCCGGACACAATGAACACCTTCATCGCCGCCATGAAACCTTATGCCACGGTACCGCTCGTGGCAAAGCCCAACGCGGGTCTGCCCCGCATGGTCGAAGGAACGACCCTCTTCGACATGAATTCCGGGGATTTCGCGGAACAGACCGTGCGGATCGCCGACTCCGGGGCCAACCTCATCGGCGGCTGCTGCGGGACGACGCCGGACCATATCCGGGCGCTGAAAAAGGCACTCGCCGGCCATTCGCCCATCGCCCCGGTGCGGAAAGCCCTCAGCGCCGTCAGTTCGGCCGGGAAAGCAAAAATATTCGGATCAGACGACCCGTTGGTCATCGTGGGGGAACGGATCAACCCGACGGGGAAAAAGGACCTGCAGCAGGAACTGCTGGCGGGAAAACTCTCCCTGGTCCGCAGGATGGCAAAGGATCAGGAAAAGGCCGGGGCGGATCTGCTGGACGTGAATATCGGGGTCCCCCATCTCGACGAACAGACGACGATCAAAAATATCGTGCATCTCCTGCCGACGGCGACGGAATTGCCCCTGGTCATCGATTCGTCCAATATCGACACGATCGAAACGGCCCTTCGCCACTACCCGGGACGGGCCCTGATCAACTCCATCTCGGGAGAACCGGACAAGCTCGAGCGGCTGCTGCCCCTTGCCGCGAAATACGGAGCCATGTTCATCCTTCTGCCGCTGACGGGGAAAGAGCTGCCGGAAACGGCGGAAAAACGGATCGCCATTATCCGCCACATCTTCAAGCAGGCTGAGGCTTTCGGATTTACGAAAGAAGACATCGTGGTCGACGGCCTCGTCATGACCGTCGCCTCCGATCCGGCGGCACCGGTGGAAACCCTCCGGACAATCGAATGGTGCACCCGGACGTTCCGTTGCCGGACGATCGTCGGCCTGTCGAACGTCTCCTTCGGCATGCCGGAGCGGCGCTGGATCAATGCGGCCTTCCTGGCCATGGCCCAGCGGCTGGGCCTGACCATGGCCATTGCCAACCCGGCCATTGCCGAACTGATGGCGGTCAAGCGGAGCGGCGACGTGCTCCTCGGGCACGACCCCCAGGCGGCGGCCTATATCGCCCATTTTTCGGGGCAGGGACAGGGGGCCGGGACGGCACAGCCTGCGGAGAAGGCGACACCCCTGGAAAGGCTCGCACAGGTCATCCTGGAGGGAAACGGCGAGGACATTCTCGGCGTCGTTCGGGAAAACCTCGACCAGGGCGTCTCCCCCACCCGGCTCGTCAATGAAATCATGATCCCGGCCATCAATCGCGTGGGGGAACTCTTCGAACAAAAACGGTATTTCCTCCCCCAGCTCATCGCCAGTGCGGAGGCCATGAAAAAGGCCATGACCTGCCTCGAACCGCTTCTGGACGAGGGTGACGGGGCCAAAGCAAAGGGGCTCGTCCTCATCGCGACGGTCAAGGGAGACATCCACGACATCGGCAAAAACATTGTCGCACTCCTGTTGCGGAACCAGGGCTTCCAGGTGATCGACCTGGGAAAGGATGTCGCGGCCGAAGCGATCGTCTCGGCGATGGAACGGCACAATCCGCATGTCGTCGCCCTGTCGGCACTCATGACGACGACCATGGTGAATATGAAGGAGGTAATCGACCTGGCCCGGGCCAAGGGAGAGAAAAGTCCCTTCCTGGTCGGCGGCGCCGTCGTCACGGCGGCATTCGCCGAGTCCATCGGCGCCCATTACGCGAAAGACGGCGTCGAAGCGGCGAAAGTCGTCGGGAAACTGGTGACAAACCAATCAAATCACAGAGAAAAGGACACCTGTTAAAGAGGCGGTGTAACGAGGTCGTTCCGGGGCGCCAGTCGAAGAATCTCATTGAAGCGGGACGCTTCACTTCGCTCAGAGTGACAACTTAAATGTGCACTTTCACCCGGGATGACCATCGGAATGACAGAAACGGTCACCCGGCCTGAGACAGCCCGGTCCCGATCTGCACATACATTCAAAATGGAGGTTCCACATGTCCGATTTAAAGCGTCGATTGATCGAAATCGTCCTGGAAAAATCTTTCCAGTACCGGGATAACCCGCCCTTCACCCTGGCATCGGGAAGGCAGAGCAACTACTATTTCAACTGCAAACCGACCACCATGGACCCCGAAGGCATGAACCTGATCGGGAAGGTTCTTTTCGGGATGCTGAAAGACACCCCGATCACCGCCGCCGGGGGCCTGACACTGGGCGCCGATCCCATCGCCAACGCCCTGTCGGTGATCTCCTTCCAGGAGGGGAAACCCATCAAATCCTTCACGGTGCGGAAGGAAGCCAAGGATCACGGGACGAAAAGCAAGATCGAAGGCACCCTGCAGCAGGGCGAACGGATCGTGGTTCTCGACGATGTCATCACGACGGGCGGCTCGACCATCACGGCCATCGAAGCGGTGCGGGAAGCGGGCCTGGTCATCGACCGGGTGATCGCCTTCATCGACCGGGAAGAAGGCGGGCGTGAGAATATCCTGAAGTACGTCGACCGTGTGGATGCCGTCCTGACCCGGACGGAGGTCATGGCCGTCTACCGGGAACTTCACTCCTCGGGGCCGCAGGGATGAAAGCAGGGGCCTCCACCCATGTCATCCTGAGCGATAACCGCCGTTGTCATCCTGAGCACAGCGAAGGATCTCTTCTTTGTGCGCCTGAGATTCTTCGTCGCTGCCGCTCCTCAGAATGACAAAGGGATGGCGCTCCTCAGTCAGAATGACAAAGGGATGGCGCTCCCCGGAAGGACAAAGGAATAGGACTCCCCGGAAGGACAAAATGACAAAGGGATGCCGCTAAACAGGACTTTTTTTACGGCTTCGTCAGGAATGCTGAACCCGCAGTTCGTTCACCCGGAGATGGGCCCGCCGGATCGGTTCGGGAAAGCGATAGCCGCGGCAACAGGACAAGACGATTTCCGTCGCACGTTCCTGACCGATCAAATGGCCCGGCGACACGAAAAGGGGCTTGACGTTCCGTTTGCTCCGCAGAACCCTGCCGACCGGTTCACCCTTGAACAGGAGATCGGACATGTCCCCTTTTTCCGGCCCGACCGGCTCATGTTCCCCGACCAGCCGGCTCTTGGCGCAGCCGATCGCCGGTATGCCGAGGAAAAGTCCCATGTGGGAGGCCAGGCCGATCCCCCGCGGGTGGGCAATGCCCTGGCCGTCGAAAATGGCGAGATCCGGGGCGTGCGATAACTGCTCGAAGGCCTTGAGAAGAGGCGGGGCTTCCCGGAAGGACAGCAGGCCGGGCACATAGGGAAAACTCACCCGCTCCATCCAGAATGCCTCATCGAGAATCTCCAGCGCCGGGTACGAGAAGAGAATCACGACGGCAAAGAAGAGATCCGAATGCCGTGAATAGGAGATATCCGCACCGGCAACCGTCTCCAACGGCAAACCGCCGGGGTCGTCGTGGAGGATCAACCCGGCCTTCAGCATTTCCTGGATCCCCACGGCTTCGCGGCAGGTCACATCCCAGCCATGGAGCATGCTGATTTTCATTTCTCTCATTCCCCTTTCCCGAAGGTCTTCTTTATCACAACTGTCCGCAAGAGGGATTCCTTTTTAAAAAGATTGCGGTTATACTAGGTTCGATTAAACTCCCGACAAGAGACCAACAACAATGAAAGAGAAAGAAAGCCGTCCGGCGGACGGCCATGCCGTTAGCATCAATCATTCGCAAAACCGGATCAAAGGGAACAATAGCCCGGCGGAGCCCCCCGTCGCCGAGGAAGATCTCTACAAGACCCTCGCCAACAGCTCCCAGGTCGGCGTCTATATTCTGCAGGACAAGCGGTTCCGGTTCGTCAACCCCCACATCCGGGAATATGCGGGTTACACGGAAGAAGAGATGCTCAACATGGACCCGCCGTCGATCATCCATCCGGCGGACCGGAAGATGGCCCGTAAAAACGCCATCCGCATGCTGAAGGGTCAGCGGTTCTCTCCCTACGAGTTCCGGATCCTGACCAAGGAGGGGCGCGTCAAATGGATCATGGAAACGGTCAAGTCCATTCAGTACCGGGGGAAAAGGGCCGTCCTGGGCAATTCCATGAATACGACGGAACAGAAGGAGGCACGAAGCCGACTGGAAGAACTGGAAGCCCTGGAGTCCTCCATCCTGGATGCCATTCCCCATGCGGTGATCGGCCTGCACAACCGGGTTTTCATTTTCGCCAACAACGCGGTGGAACAGGTCTTCGGCTGGCGCCCGGAAGAGCTGATCGGCAAAGACGTCCGGCTCCTCTACCGGAACGAGGAGGACTACGACGAAATCGCCCGCCGGTTTTACACCGCCCTCGAAACCCAGAGAACCTACACGACGGAATTTCCGGCAAGGAAAAAAGACGGCAGCGAAATTCTCTGCACGATGAAGGCCTCCCGCATCGGGAACACCCTCCGGGAGAGAAAAATCGTCGTGACCTACGAAGACGTCACGGAACAGAAAAGAGCCCAGCAGGAACTGGAAGAATCGCGGGAACAGCTCCGGAATCTCTCGCTGCACCTCCAGTCGATCCGGGAAGAGGAGCGGACCCGCATCGCCAGGGAAATTCACGACGAACTGGGGCAGGCACTGACGGCCCTCAAGATGGACATCGCCTGGCTCGGAAGCCGCATTACCGGGAAAAACGCCGCCCTGCAGAAAAAAACGGATTACATGTCGAACCTGATCGACAACACGATCGAAACGGTACACCGGATCTCGTCGGACCTGCGTCCCGGTTTGCTCGACGATCTCGGCCTTTCGGCGGCCATCGAATGGCAGACCCAGGACTTTCAGCGCCGGTTCGACCTTCCCTGCAGGGCCGACCTGTCCCTCGAGGACGAGGGCATCGACCGCCATCTGGCCACGGCCGTTTTCCGGATTTTGCAGGAAACCCTGACCAACGTCGTCCGCCATGCCGGGGCCACGGAAGTTTCCGTGCGGCTGTCCGAAAAGAACAAGGTTTTGATCCTCGAAGTCACCGACAACGGCCGGGGCGTAACCCGGGCACAGATCGAAGATCCCCGTTCCTTCGGTCTCATCGGCATGCGTGAACGGGTCCGCCCCTGGGAAGGAACCGTCGTCATCGAAGGAAAACCAAACGAAGGGACCCGGGTCGTCGTCTCCGTGCCCCTCGTTCAAGAAAGGATGAAAACGCCATGATCCGGATACTGGTCGTTGACGATCACGCCATCGTCAGGGAAGGTCTGAAGCAAATCCTCAGCGATGTGAAGGATATGGCCGTTCTGGCAGAGGCGGCCAACGGGCAGGAGGCATTGGAAAGCATCCGCCACCGGAGTTTCGACGTCATTTTAATGGACATTTCCATGCCGGGCCGGAGCGGTCTCGAAATCCTGAAGGAGATCAGGAACGAGCAGCCGAAACTTCCCGTTCTGATCCTGAGCATGCACCCGGAGGAACAGTACGCCGTCCGGTCGCTGCGGGCGGGAGCCGCGGGTTACCTGAACAAATCCAGCGCCCCCGACGAATTGATCGGGGCGATCCGGAAGGTCTCAGCGGGCAGGAAATACGTGAGCCCCTCCGTCGCGGAAAAGCTGGCCCTCGAACTGGGAACGGACCCGGGCAAATCTCCCCATGAACTCCTCTCGGACCGGGAATACCAGGTCATGATGATGCTGGCCTCCGGCAAATCGGTTTCCGAAATCGCGCAGGAGCTTTGTCTGAGCGTGAAAACCATCAGCACCTACCGCTCCCGCATCATGGATAAGATGAACATGAAAAAAAATGCGGAACTCACCCTGTATGCCGTGCAAAATCATCTGCTGAGCGATGCGTAACCCCGGCTTGATGCCGGATCGAGAGGCGGCGTCTCAATGTCATTCTGAGCCGTCAGGCGAAGAATCTCGTTTCTCAACATCCCGTTATGATTCAATTCTTCACGGAGTTTATCCTTGAGCGAAGCGAAGGATTCAGAATGACCTCAAACGTCAATCGGGCATTACGACACAGTTTCCCGCTCCGGCATGACGTTTTTGATCTTTACTTGCCGAAGTAATCAGCTCTTCATTCGGTGCGAATTTTCAAAAAGGGCTTTTTACGACTTTTTACCGCTTCGTCAACTTTTTTGTTGACAAACCTCCCTTATTCCTCTAAAAGGTTAAGTCTTTAGGGGCTTTAAAGAGATTTTCCAGGAACAGGAACCATGAAAAACATCCTTATCATTTCCATTATAATTATCGAGGGCATAATTAGCCCCTTCGACATAGGGGACCTGATAATGGTGTAGTCCAAGCACATAAGAAATTTCAGAATCCGTTATCAGGAACCCTGGTAACGGATTTTTTTTTGCAAGGAGATCACTCATGAAAACAGGGGATGTTTTAATCTACGATACGACCCTCCGCGACGGAACCCAGGGGGAACAGATCAATTTCTCCGCCGAGGAGAAACTGAGGATCGCCCAGCGTCTCGACGAGATGGGTTTTCACTACATCGAAGGCGGCTGGCCCAGTTCGAACCCGAAGGATATGCGATTTTTCGAAATGGCGAAAAAGGTCCGCTTCAAGCACGCCCGCCTGACCGCCTTCAGCAGTACGCGAAAAGCCAACACGCACTCCGAGGATTGCCCGAATCTGAACGCCCTCCTGGAAGCCGATACCCCTACGGTCACGATCTTCGGGAAAACCTGGGATCTCCACGTAACGGAAATTCTGGGCGTCAGTCTCGAGGAAAACGAGGCGATGATCTGGGATTCCATTCGCTACATGAAATCGAAAGGGAAAGAGGTCGTCTACGATGCGGAACATTTTTTCGACGGGTTCAAAAACAACGAACGCTACGCCTGCAAAACGGTCAAGACCGCCCTGGCGGCAGGAGCCGACTTCATTGTCCTGTGTGACACAAACGGCGGGACCATGCCTCATGAACTCTCCGAAATCATCAATGAAGTAAAAAATTTCATTCCATCCCATCAACTGGGAATCCATGTTCATAACGATTGCGGCCTGGCCGTCGCCAATTCCGTCGCCGCGGCCCGGGCCGGCGTCAGGATGGTCCAGGGAACGATCAACGGTTACGGCGAACGCTGCGGAAACGCCGACCTGATCCCCATCATCGCCAACCTGCAGGTCAAGCTCGGGATGAAATGCCTCCCCGAAAATTCCGTCAGGAACCTGACCAGCCTGTCGAACTTCGTCAGTGAAGTGGCGAATGTCCCCATCCTCAATTCGCGGCCTTTCGTGGGGAAAAGCGCCTTCGCCCACAAGGGAGGCGTCCATGTCAGCGCCATTCTGAAGAATGCCGCCGCTTACGAGCACATCAAGCCGGAGCGGGTGGGCAACCTGCAGCGGGTCCTCGTATCGGATCTCTCCGGAAAGAGCAACATCGAATACAAAGCCCGTGAACTGGGAGTCAGTCTCGGCCTGGAAGAAGACATGAGCCGGAAAATCGTCCGAAAGATCAAGGAAATGGAAGACCGGGGATACCAGTTCGACGCCGCCGACGGCTCCCTGGCACTGCTGATGAAAAAGGCCACGGGAGAATTCGAGGAACCCTTCACCCTGGAATGTTTCCACGTCATCACCTCCCAGACTTCGACCAATCCCGCCATATCACAGGCGACGATCAAGATCTCCGTCGGCGGCGAGGTGGAAATCACCGCCGCGGAAGGAAACGGCCCCATCAACGCCCTCGACTTCGCCCTCAGAAAAGCCCTGACCACATTCTACCCCGAGATAAACGAAATGTGCCTCGTCGACTTCCGTGTCAGAATTCTCGAGGGCAGCGCCGGCACAGGCGCCATGGTGCGGGTGCTTCTGGACTCCAGGGACAAAACCGACTTCTGGAGCACCATCGGCGTATCCACAAACGTGATCGAGGCCAGTTGGCACGCCCTTGTCGACAGTATCCAGTACAAACTGAGCAAGGACCGGGTGAACAAAAACACCAAGTCGGAGGAGGCACATCGGCAGGCAGGGAAAAAATGATCAGGTAACATAGGATCTTTCCATTCAGAGCATTGCAGGAAGGAATGTTTTCTGCTATAGAGATTCTGGGAGTCTGAAGGTGAAGCGAACTTCTTCACAGGGCTCGAAAATGACGATTTATGCTAGTTTCCCTGCATCACCAGAATCCCCAGATGCGCTGGATCAAAAAGGCGGTTGAAATCCTGCGGCAGGGTGGGGTTATCATTTATCCGACGGATACGGTTTACGGTCTCGGATGTGACTTGTTCAATAAAAAAGGTATCGAACGAATCTACGATATCAAAAAAAGAGACCGCAAGCAGCCCCTGAGCTTTATCTGCTCGGATTTAAAGGACATCAGCCAGTATGCCCAGGTATCGGACTATGCCTACAAAGTCATGAAAAGGCTCCTGCCCGGTCCCTATACCTTTATTCTCAAAGCATCACGACTCGTCCCCAAGATCATCATCCCCAAAAGACAGACGACCGGAATCCGTGTCCCCGACAACCCCATTTGCATGGCCCTGATCGCCGAGCTGGGACACCCCATTATCAGCACAAGCGTCAAGGATGACAATGGGGAGGTGATGACCGACCCGGAGGAAATGGAAAAAAAATATCGCCATGTCGTCGACATGGTTCTCGACGGGGGGATCTTTCCCCCGGCGCCGTCCAGTGTATTGAACCTGGTCGATGACGTCGTCGAGATCATCAGAATCGGAAAAGGCGATGTATCCGCCTTTCAATAAAACAGATTTTGCCGGGCCGGGTAACGGGGGGATTGCGGCTCGCGGCAAAAGGACAAGGACAAGTATGAAACATCATATGTTGGTCAACGCGGTCCATCAGGAACAAAAACGGATGGCCACGGTTGACGAGCACGGAAAACTTCTGGAATTCAATATCCAGATGTCGGCCAGAGAACCCATCACCGGAAACATCTACAAGGGGGTCGTCCTGAAAGTCGAACGCGGACTCCAGGCGGCGTTCGTCAACTACGGCGGCCAGAGGGACGGATTCCTGCCCTTAAGGGACGTCAATCCGGCCTTGATCGGAGGAGAGACGGAACCTGCCCAGGGACGCCATACCCTGAAAGTCGGCCAGGAAATCCTGATCCAGGTGGTCCGCGAGGAAATCGGCAACAAGGGCGCCCTGCTGACGGGTTACATTTCCCTGCCCGGCCGATATCTGGTCCTGCTTCCCTACAAGGAAAGCAGCGGCATTTCGCGGAAAATCGAGGACGAGGAAGACCGGAAACGCCTGAAGGAGCTGGTCGCCCAGGTCAAGATCGAAGAGAACATGGGCTTTATCATCCGCACGGCCGGCTACAACCGGACCAAGCAGGAACTTTCAAGGGATTACAATCTTCTTTCCCGGCTCTGGCAAGATATCACCAAGACGGCCCAGTCTGTCCCCGCCCCCGCCCTCATCTACCAGGAAAGCGATTTCGGCGTCCGTACGCTGCGGGATTATTTCACCCCGGAAATCGAGGAAATCCTGGTGGACAACGTCGAGACCTTCCGAAAAATGCGGGCCTACTGCAAGGCCGTTGCCCCGAGAAACGTCCGGATGATCAAGAATTACAAGGAAAAAACCCCTCTCTTCGACAAGTACAACCTCGAAGAACAGATCCGGGTTATTTACCAGGAACGGGTCAACCTGAAATCGGGAGGCTACATCATCATCAATCCCACGGAGGCGATGATCACCATCGATGTCAATTCGGGACGGGCCTCCAACAAGCGAAACGTAGAGGAAACGGCGTTCAACACCAACATCGAGGCCGCGGAAGAAATCGCGCGGCAGCTGCGTCTCCGGGACCTCGGAGGACTCATCGTCATCGATTTCATCGACATGATCGATAAAAAGCACCAGAACGAGGTGGAAAAATCCTTCAAGAAAGCCTTGAGCCTCGACCGGTCACGGATTCAGCTTTCAAAGATCTCCAAATTCGGGCTTCTCGAACTGTCGAGGCAGAAGAAGCAGTCCACGATTCAGGAGATCAGTTACACGACCTGCCCGTTCTGCAATGGAAGCGGCGTGCGGCCCTCCCTGGAATACACGGCGCTGAGCGCTTTCCGGAAGCTGGAATCACAGGCGGTAAAGGGCCAGGCAACGGAGATGAAGGTTTCCCTGCCACACGAGGTGGCCAACTACCTGCTGAACCAAAAGCGCACGGAGCTCTGCCGCCTGGAAAGCAACTACGGCCTGACCATCCACATTTCCGGAAGCGCCGAAATGAACTGGGACGGCGTGTCGATCACGGCCAGCAAGCGGGATGTGCCGCCGGAGCAGGCCGCGGCGGCGGAAACCCCGGAAGCGAAACCAGCCGACAAGTCTTCCAAAAGCAAAGAAAAGGCGGGAACGCCTCATAAGACACCCCCTCCACCCCAGGTTCCCGAGGTGTCACCGCAACCCCGGACAGGGGGGGAGGAATCCGCCCCGGCGGCTTCCGAGGCTGCCGGCACACCGGAAATCCCGGCCGAACCGGCAAAGAAGAAATCCCGGCGCCGTCCCCGCCGGAAGAAGAAGAGACCCGCCGAACATCCGGTTGAGGGAACGCAGACAGCGGAAGCCCAAAGCGTCGATGGAATACCGGCTCCGGTTTCATCGGGGCAGGATGCAACCAGCCCGGCGCTCCCGCTCCCTTCCCCGGAAGCTGCCGCAGAGGAGCCTTCCCCGCACAAGGAAGCGGCGCCATCCGAAACCGGAGGCACCACCTCGGAAGAAAGCCAGGATTCACCCGGAGAAAATCAGGATCCAGGGAAGGCGTAACGCCGGCAGGGCGCCTTCAATCTTTCTCAATCTCTGAAAACAGCAAGGGGGGATTCCCCTGAAAGGGAATCCCCCCTTTTTTCGTTGCCCTGGGAAAAGCGATTCCGCGCTATTTCCCAAGCGCCCTGGAACGCAACGCCGCCGCCTCCACGGCAGCCATCAGGGTCGCCCTGAATTTCCCTTCTTCCAGGACCTGGATTCCCGCGATGGTCGTTCCTCCGGGAGAGGTCACCATATCCTTGAGGGCCGCCGGGTGCTGCTGACCCTGCAGGCACAGCATGGCCGCCCCCAGCATCGTCTGGGAAGCCAGCATCCGGGCCGTTTCTCGCGGCAGTCCCATGAGCACTCCCGCATCGGAGAGGGCCTCGATCATCATGAAGCCGTAGGCGGGCCCGCTCCCGCTCAAGCCGGTGACGGCATCCATCAGATCCTCCGTGACGACCACAGAGATTCCGACGGCATCGAACACCTGGCGCGAAACGTTGATATCTCCATCCGTAGCGTATTTACCCCGGGCCAGCGCCGTCGCCCCGCAACCGATCAGGGCGGGCATGTTCGGCATAGCCCGGACGACCCGGATTTTTTTCTCCAAAACCTCTTCGATAAAGATCGTGGAAATTCCCGCCGCAATGGAAACAACCAGTTGCTTCTCATCGAGGGCGTCCCTGATTTCTTCCAGAACCTCCCGCATGTTCTGGGGCTTGACCCCCAGAATCACGATGTCCGCTCCCGACAGGGCGGCCCGGTTGTCCGCCGCAATGCCCGTTCCATAAGCGGCCTTCAGTTCCTCCAGGCGCCCGGCCATCTTGTCGCAAACGGTGATCGCCTCCGGCGCGATCCATTTCCGGGACAGGATCCCTTCCAGGAGCGCCCCCCCCATCTTGCCCACGCCGATCATGGCCATTTTTTTCGCCTGTGACATGTTTTCCTGCCTCCTTGTCATGAATCTACGTGAAAATCCGATATTTTTCCGGCCATGTCAATACGAAATCTCTTGCGGCAAGTATTTTCCGCGGAATGGCCAAAGGTTTGCCCCCTCTTCCCTTGTGTTTACAGGGTCATTTATGGTAGGCAGTTCGGAACGAACGGATACCCAATCCGCAGCCGACCGGAACGGGAAAGATAAAACCGGCCATTCAAGGAGGTCCCATGTTCGTATTCGGAAACCTGATCGCCGCATTCGCGAAGATCCTCTACTATATCCTCAATATATATATGTGGATCATCATCATCAGGGCGCTTTTGTCCTGGGTGAATCCGGACCCCTATAACCCGATCGTCCAGTTCCTGTACCGGATCACCGAGCCCGTCTTATCGTTCATCAGGCGAAAACTGCCCATCGGGTCTTTCGGCATCGATTTTTCTCCCCTCGTTGTCATCCTGGTTATCTGGCTCCTCCAGGAATTTCTCGTCCGGACCCTGATGGAGTTGAGCCTCCGGTTCCATTGAAAACCATGATTTCCCCAGACGGCCCCGGGAAAATGCTGCCTCTGAAGGAAAGTCCGGGCGGTGTCGCTTTTTCCATCCAGGTCGTGCCGCGCGCTTCGAAATGCGCCGTCGCGGGCATCGTGAACGACGCCCTCAAGATCCGGCTCACGGCGCCGCCGGTGGACGGGAAGGCAAACGAGGAATGCCTGCGTTACCTGTCCACCCTGCTCGGCGTGGCCAGAAACCGCCTGTCCATCGTTTCCGGCCGGACGTCCCGGAAAAAGATCATTTTCATCGCCGGCATGGCAAGAAAAGACCTGGAAGAAATCCTGTCCGGCATCATTCCCCCCAACCGGGCGCCGGAACTCTTCGACACCGCGACACCACAGGACCGTTGATCTTGAAAGAAACCGAACACGCCAAAGTCGCAAAAGCCGCCGGTGTGGTGGGAATGGCCACCCTGCTGAGCCGCATCTTCGGATTTATCCGCGATGTCGTCGTGGCGGCATTCTTCGGCGCCGCCGCCGCCACCGACGCCTTTTTTGTCGCCTTCCGGATTCCCAACCTCCTGAGGCGCCTGCTTGGAGAAGGCTCTCTCACGGTCGCCTTCGTCCCCGTTTTTACGGAATACCTGACCAGGAAAACGAAGGAAGAGGCCGCGGAGCTGGCCAACGTCGTTTTTACGATTTTATCGATCATCCTGGTCGCCGTTTCCCTGGTCGGCGTTCTGTTTTCGCCCCTGATCGTTTTGATCATGGCCCCCGGGTTTTCCAACCTGCCCTACCAATTCGAGCTGGCGGTTTTTCTGACCCGGATCATGTTTCCCTATATCTTTTTCATATCCCTGGTCGCCCTGTGCATGGGAATTCTCAATTCCCTGCGGCATTTCGCCGCACCGGCCCTGTCGCCGGTCATTTTGAATCTCTGCATGATTGCCGCGACCCTTCTGCTGCACCCGTTTTTCGCCGAACCCATCATCGCGCTGGCCATCGGCGTCATGGCGGGGGGCGTTCTGCAGCTGGCCATGCAGTGGCCCTTCCTGGTCAAGATGGGCATCCGGCTGAAACTCAGTTTCAATTTCCGCCACCCCGGCCTCCGCCAGATGGGAAGACTGCTCATCCCGACCCTGATCGGTTCGGCGGTCTACCAGCTCAACATTTTCATCGGGACCATCCTTGCCTCGCTGCTCCCCAAGGGAAGCGTTTCATACCTGTACTACGCCGACCGGATCGTGGAGCTGCCGCTCGGCGTCTTCGCCATCGCCGTGGGAACGGCAACCCTGCCCAGCCTGTCCGAACAGGTCTCCAAGGGTTCTTTCGAAGATTTGAAAAAGACCCTGTCCTTTTCGCTCCGTCTCATCCTGTTTATCGCGATCCCGGCAACCGTGGCGATCATCCTCCTCCGGGTTCCCATTATCTCCGTTCTGTTCCAGCGGGGGGCCTTCAGCGCGTCATCGGCGATCCTCACCGCCCAGGCGCTCCTGTTCTATACCCTGGGACTCTGGGCTTTTTCCGTTATCCGGGTGATCGACGCCGCCTTTTTCGCCCTCCAGGACCGGAAGTCCCCCCTGAAAGCCGCCTTCGTCGCCCTTTTCGTCAACATCGCCATGAGCGTCATCCTGATGCATCCCCTCAAGCACGGCGGGTTGGCCCTGGCCACATCGATCGCCTCGGCGGTCAACGTCCTCATGCTTTCCGTCATTTTATGGAAAAAGATCGGCCCCTTCCTGGATCACGCATTCTACCGATCCTTGAATAAAATCCTGATTTCATCGATCGCGATGGGTGCATCGATTTACCTCGCCGGCCTTTTCCTGCCCTGGAAGATCGACGGATCGCTGAACGAAAGGGGGATCTACCTGGTCGTCTGCATCGTCCTGGGGATCGCCGTCTTCTTCACCGCCTCCGTCATGACCCGGAATCCGGAACTGCTTTTCTTTCTCGATCACCTGAAAAGAAAAATCGTCCGGCGCTGATTCTCCCCCTCTTCGTCCTGATCCGTTGAGAGGACACTTTCCCGACAAAATTATTGACTTCAACTGCTCAAAGTGGTAGGGGAATAACTCCCTTGAGTGAGGGCGGGCAGTGGAGCGTGCATATGCTAGATATTAAATTTATTCGGCAACATACCGACCTGGTCCGGCAGAAGCTGACCGAGCGGGGACAGGCCCTGAATCTGGATGAGTTCATCCATCTCGAGGAGGAGAGGAGAAACCTCCTTCAGGAAGTGGAAACCCTGCGGAGCGAACGGAACAACGTTTCGAAACAGGTCGGAGAGAAGAAAAAGCGCAAGGAAGACGCAACGGAACTGATCGAGAAAATGGGAAACGTTTCGGCCCGTATCAAGGAACTGGATGAAACCCTGGCCCAAACGGAAGAAAATCTCCATCAGATCGTGATGACGATCCCCAATATCCCTCACGAATCCGTCGTCTTCGGCCGGAGTTCGGAAGACAATCCCGTCATCCGCACCTGGGGAGAAAAGAAAACCTATTCCTTCAAGCCGAAACCCCATTGGGAAATCGGCGAAGATCTGAACATACTCGATTTCACCCGGGGAGCGAAAATAACCGGGGCGCGGTTCACCCTGTACCGGGGAGCCGGCGCGCTTCTGGAGCGGGCGGTCCTGAATTTCATGCTCGACCTGCACACCCGTGAGCACGGCTACACGGAAGTGCTGCCGCCTTTCCTGGTCAACCGGGACAGCATGACGGGAACGGGACAGCTGCCCAAGTTCGAGGAAGACCTGTTCCGGATCGACAAGGTCGACTATTTCCTCATCCCCACGGCGGAAGTTCCCGTAACGAACATCCACCGGGACGAGGTTCTGAACGAAAAGGATCTGCCGATTTATTACGTGGCCTACACTCCCTGCTTCCGTGCCGAAGCGGGTTCCTACGGCAAGGATACGCGGGGGCTGATCCGGCAGCATCAGTTCAACAAGGTGGAGCTGGTAAAATTTTCGACCCCCGAGGGGTCTTACGACGAGTTGGAGAAACTGACGATCAACGCGGAGGAAATCCTGAAACGACTGAATATTCCTTTCCGGACCGTCAGCTTGTGCAGCGCCGATCTGGGTTTTTCCTCCGCCAAGACCTACGATCTGGAAGCCTGGCTTCCGGGACAGGAAACGTACCGGGAAATTTCGTCCTGCAGTAATTTCGAAGACTTCCAGGCTCGCCGCGCTTCGATCCGCTTCCGCAGGGAAGAAAGCGGGAAGGTCGAGTTCGTGCACACCCTGAACGGTTCAGGCCTGGCAGTCGGTCGGACGGTCGTGGCCATCCTGGAGAACTACCAGGAAGAGGACGGTTCCGTCACGGTCCCGGAAGTCCTGAGGCCGTATATGCACGGCATGGATCGGATCCGATAACCGGCATGGAATTTTAAGACGGAGGGATGGCCGAGTGGTCTATGGCGGCGGTCTTGAAAACCGTTGACCGAAAGGTTCGCGGGTTCGAATCCTGCTCCCTCCGCCATATTAAACCACGGGGGAAACAGGTTCTTTTCTCTGGGGAAGGAAACAGAAGCGGAGAGATGGCTGAGTGGCCGAAAGCGATCGCCTGCTAAGCGATTGTACGCCCTATAAGGTGTACCGCGGGTTCAAATCCCGCTCTCTCCGCCATTTTTACATGACGTGCGCCCATGGCTCAGCTGGATAGAGCGCCAGACTACGAATCTGGATGTCGGAGGTTCGAATCCTCCTGGGCGCGCCATAAAAATAGATGGGTTAAAGACGGTTCCGTCTTTAACCCATTTTTGTATGCAGAAAAACGAGAGCACAAAAAGGAACGTCTTTCCGACTTTTTACGGTTTTGTCAGCAAAGAGGGGATACGCGCTCATGAAGAAGATCATCGACATCGTCAATAAACACAGAAAACTTGCCTATTTATGCATCTTCCTGATCGCCTTGGTCATCCTGGTGTCCGTGGAAATCTATCAAAAGAGGACGGGCGATTGGGTTGAGCTAAAAACAAGGGATTTCATGGGCGGCGTCAGTTACTATGATAAAAATAGGATCAAGGATGAGACAAACAGGCATTTCCAGGTGAGAATCAAAACGGTTTATACCGGCGAAGGACGGGAATTTTTTGTCAACTTCATCGTGAATTACATTTCCCGCCAGGCCGGGAACACCCTGGAGGGATTTTCCTACGTGATCAATACGAACGAAATAAACTGCCCGGAGAAAAAATGTAAGTTGCTGTCAACAGCCCTTTACGACGAAAAGGATCGGGTCCTTTATTCCAGAACCTACCAGAAAGAAAACTGGAAGGACATTCCTCCCCGCTCCGACATGGAAGACCTGGCGAAGGAAATATGTAAATAATCACGAAACTTCAACAAATACAAAGACGTACCTCACAAGGACAAGTATTGGCGAAGTCGTAAAAAATCGAAAAGATACTTGTCTTGTCATTCCGGGCAAGCGGAACATCAAGACCGATTTCCCGAATCCCAAATACAAATGCAAGACCATGAGCGGGGATGAGCAGTACTGTGCTGAAATATCCCTGTTATGGTCATGACTGTTTGTTCCGGCGACGGTCGAGGGCGGCTTTCAATACATGGACATATCCCGCCCGCTGATCGGAATGCAAACGTCCCAGGTTGGTTTGATGGATGCGCCTTTCCATCACCACATCGGTCAGCATCACGCTTTTCAGTTTCAATTCCACGGCCCGGGCATACCAATCAATGAACTCACCGATTCTTAAATCTACTTTGAACAAACCAACACGGAAGAAAGCTTCCTTCTTGATCAGCATCGCCCCGGCATGATGACCCGGCATGGATTCAGTCGAAATGGCAATTCGGTTCCGCTCCTGTGGAGGCAGGTCTTCGCTATAAAATTGCCGTGCATGGCCGAAGGCCAGTTCCAGGGCCGGATCCGCTTCAAAAGCCGCCCATTGCCGCTGCATTTTATCCGCCGTCCAAAGATCGTCCGCATCGAGAAAGGAAAAAAAATCGCCTCGCGCCATCGCGACACCCTGGTTACGGGCTGCGGCAACGCCCGCGTTCATCTGATAATGATAACGGACCGGGGGACCGAAGCGTTCAACGACCTTCGCCGTATCGTCCGTTGAGCCGTCATCCACAACCATCACATCGAAGAGGAAACCCGCTTGGGACAGGACGGAGCCAATCGCGTCTCCGAGATATTTTTCGCCGTTGTAAACCGGAATAATGACACTGAACAGGGTGTTTCGCTTAGCATCATCCGGTGCTGATTTCGTAGAATCCATATTTGATCATTCCTCCTCGAAATCGGATAGCCTGGGCAATATCATCGTTTTACCCGTCTCTTGATTGCGCCGGCGCTCAAGAGACCGCTTCAGCATCATGATCGCGTAATGATTCCCCGACGTCACTTCATTCGTGATGTTGCTCCCGTGACGACGATAGAGCCGGGTTACCTCCCGATGAACCATCATATTGATTCCCCTTTCCTTGGCCCGCATGAACCAATCCCAGTCATCGCACTGGCGGAACGTTTCATCGATAAGGCCCACCTTGTCAAAAACCGACCTCCTGATCAGCGAAGCCACGAAATCCATGCCCAGAACTGGATCGGAAAAATTCCGGAATTCGTAGCGGCCATCCGCCAGATTGACCTTTTGCATCCGCTGGGTGTAACCGACTACGATTTCCGCCGACGGCTTTCTCCTGAAACAGGCCAGTTGCAATGCCAGTTTATCGTCGCTCCAGAGGTCATCCGCATCCAGGAAAGCGATCATGCCGCCCCGGGCCGTCTGCAGACCCCGATTGCGTGCGGCGGGAGCACCTCTGTTTTCCTGGTAGACATACGTAACGTCCGGAAAACTCCGGGCAACGAACGCCGTCCGATCCGTCGAACCGTCATCGACCACAATAATTTCCAGAGACTTGTAATGCTGACGCAGAATACTGGAAATAGCGTCCGCCAAGAAAATCTCCCCGTTATAAACCGGAATGATCGCACTGACTAAAACCTCCTCTGATTTCAACATAACCGTCTCCTGCAATCCGTCTTGCTCATGTCCCTTCACAGAAAATTCTTCTCACAAAATTCAGTATCCCCTCTATGCAGTTCACATTTCACAGCTCTTTTTTCGTTTCCTATCGAGATGGGCTTTGATGATTTTCACACGGTCGTTGATGAACTGCCGGTGTGTGATTCCTTTATTCGCTTCATGAAGTCGTCGCATATAAACCAGATCCGGCAACATCATGGTACTGATTCCCCGTTCCCGGACACGCAAAATCCAGCTGACATCCTGGCCGACCCGCCAGTTTGTCTCAAACAGGCCTACCCGGAAAAAACTTTCGCGCTTGATCAGCATGGTTGTGGGCAGACGACCGGGTATCGGCTCCGAAGGGCAGAAAAGCCGCTTTTGGGTTTCTCCGTCAACATCCGGGCTGACAAATTGCTTTACATGACCGAAAACGGCTTCGAGACCGGGATTTTCCATAAACGTCTTCATCTGAACGGTCAGTTTGTTTTTCAGCCACAGATCATCCGCATCCAGAAAGGAAAGGAAATCTCCCCGGGCGGCTTCGACACCCCGGTTACGTGCAGCGCCGGTTCCGGCGTTCTTTTGATGGAGGCAACGGACCGCCGGACCGAATCCCCTGATGATTTCAGAGGTGCCGTCGGTTGACCCATCATCGACGACAACCACGTCAAGGCGGGCATCATCCTGGCACAGGACGGAATCGATGGCCTCCCCGAGATACTTTTCACCGTTAAAAACCGGGATGACAACACTGACTAAGGGTTTCAAAAGCCTTCTTTCTCCTTCATTCTTCGCCGTTCGAGTGATTTCTTGAATACTTTCATGACATTCAACTCCAGCATGTTCCTGCCTTCGGTCATGTTACCGCCGTGTCTTCTGACAAACAGGGACGTCTCTTCCAGCCGTTTCATATTCAAATTCAGATCGGCGGCACGAAGGAACCAGTCTGAGTCCTCGCCAAACCGCAGCATCGGATCGAACAAACCGACCTTTTCAAAGGCCGACCGGCGGTAAATGGCCGCTCCAATGTAGTGAGGAAACGATTCCTTCGGATTCCCGACATATTCATAGTTCCCTGTTTTTTTATTGACCTCCATGAGTTGGGCGTACCCCCGAATCACCTCCATATCCGGGTTTTTAAGCATTTCATCGACCATAACGTTCAGGTTGTTTTCAGGCCACAGATCGTCCGCATCCAAAAAAGTGATGAATTCCCCCGAGGCGTCCTGGATCCCCTTATTGCGTGCGGCGGCCGGCCCGCTGTTGGTTTGACTGAAGTAGCGGATGTCAGCGGGAAGCTGCCCAATGACCGCCTCTGTCCCGTCAGTCGAACCGTCATTGACGATGATTATTTCCAGAGCCGGATATTTCTGTGACAGGACGTTATCGACAGCCTCCCGGATGAAATTTTCACCATTGTAAACCGGTATGATGACGCTGACCAGGGGTCTTTCCTCCTTCCGGCAGACGGTCCAGGGCTCGACATCCTGCCGGGGAGGCGCCTCGTTCAGATCCGCAATAAAATTTGCTAAGGCTTTGGGGATGCCGGCGAAATCATTTCCGACTTCCAGGATGTAATGCGGCAGGGACAATGCCAGCTTGCTGATGTAATCGTGCGTGTGATGGCCCACATAGGGCAGCTGCGACATGGTCGTAAACGACATGGCCCGCTGGATTTCCCATCGTGAAACGGGTTTTGTAGAAGAATCGGGCCGGTTGACTATTTGAGGCGTTAAAATGGCCTTCAGGGGCATTTCGTACGCCAATTTCCGGTTGAGGTCGGGATACAGGAAGATGACCGCTTTTTCTTGATCCAATTTATCGGGATTCTGAACAAATTTTGACAGTTTGGGGAAATTTGCCACATGATCGGCATTCAGTTTTGCCGTACTGTAGAGGCTCAGAACGGCAGGTACCGGCTCCAGTCCGGCGACGACATAATCATCCGCCAGGTAGAAAAGCCCCGCCTGAAGACAGGAGAGGGCCGCCGTGGATTTTCCTACGCCGCCCTTCCCCGTGATAAGCACCGCGCCATGGTCCGTACCCACGGCCGCCGCATGCAATAGCTGGTATCCATTCTTTTCCATCCACCAGTGCAAAAGCGAGCGCAACGGTGATGCAAACACCCAGTAAGGGAGCGTTTCCGCCGTCTGAACCCAGTAAATCCCCGTATTCGCTTCCAGATCCATCAGATTGACGGAACATTCGATCCAGTGGAAGGCCGCTTTTATCCGGCGGCTGCTGAATCCCCAGATGTCGCCCCGGTCGGTAAAGCAATCCTTCGTACAGGGCGGGGGAATCATTTCCACATGCGTCGACTCACTGTCCCAGATGCAAATCGTGAGATCCGGAGTCGCATCATCTGCCAGGCGAAGATGGGCCAGAGCGGGGGTCAGGTGGGGGACAAGCCGGTCACCTGCAAATTTGAGGCATACCGTCGTATTTCCGATCCGGTAGTAGTGATTGATTTCTCCCACTGCGGCTTTTGCCTGGAGAAATCGGTCATAGCTTCTACGAAAAAAAACCTGCTGCTCGAGTTCACTTTTTTGTGGCTTGTACATGTATTCTCCGTCCTTCATTCAATTATTTTGGAAACCGCGGCGATATTAGCATCTTCAGGCAATCATCTCCCCAAATATCAGGATATTTTTACTTTTTCCGATGCTTCTTCCGAACGCGTCAAAGTTTCCGTCTCCACAGAAACCGCCGGAACGGGAACGAGACGGCCCTGCTCAAGCTGCCAGATTTCCCGGACATGATCGATAACGCCGACATCGTGACTGATGATCAGGATTGCCAGGTTCTCATCCAGTTCATCCAGGCTTTTCATTAACCGGGTCACGGTCGCTCTGTCCAGATGATTCGTGGGTTCATCCAGGATCAGTAATTTCGGCCGGCGGAAAATGGCCCGGGCAATCGCCAGGCGTTGGCATTCCCCCCCGGAAAGCAAAACGCCGTCATCGCCGACCTGGGTGTCATATCCTTCCGGAAGCTGCCTGATGAAATCATCCGCCAGGGCAAACCGACAGGCATCTACCACCCGATTTCGATCCACGTCGGATACGCCGTAGGCAATGTTTTCCAGGATCGTCCCGGAAAACAGGGGTGGATTTTGCGTAACGACGCCGATTGAACGCCTGAGATGCACCATATCCAGTTCGTCGTAGGGAATGCCGTCGGCGCAGAGCCTGCCTTCCCGGGGTGCATAGAAGCCGAGCAGAAGTTCGACAAGGGTACTCTTGCCGGCTCCATTGACTCCGATGACCGCTATTTTCGATTCCGGGGTGATTTTCAGATCAATCGATTTCAACACCGTTTGCCTGTCATAGGCGAAAGACAGGGCTTCAAGGGAAAGAAAACCCTGGAATTCGATTTGTTTCTTGCCCCGATAGGGCTGCAGATCCTGCGTCCGGGCGACGTTATACAGGGTGACCAGGGATTCATTGCCATTAATCAGATCCGTAATGGACGCACTGATATGATCCACATGATTAAACAGAAAGATGGCGGCGACATAAAAAGACAGGAACTCTCCCATGGTCATGCGTGCATTTGCGACAAAGGCGCCGCCGATGATAATGATGAGAATGCCGGACAATGCCGTCAAAGTCTGCTGTATTTGCCCATGGATGGCGTAGATAAAAGACATTCTGCCTGCCTGAATTTGCAACTCTTTCAGCGTACCGGTTTGTTGCCGGATTTCGTTCTCTTCCGCCCCCTGAATTCTCGCCAGGTCCATATAACGCAGGACAAACCAGATCCCCCTGCTGAAATTTTCGAAAGCACGCTGAAAAACGTAAACCCTCTTCTTGACGAGCTTTCCCGAGTACCGGTTTGTCAGGAACAGCACCGGGAAAAGGGAGATCATGATCAGAACGAGAAACCAGTTGAGAAACAGCAGGACAAAGCACAGGGCCACACTCGTAAAAAGGGACGGTAACAGACGAGACATGAGGGTGTTGCTCATGTTGCTCATGCGTTCAGTGTCCTGCACAATCCGGGTGTGCAGGATTTTCTGATCCGCTTTGGTATGAAAAGCCCGCGAAAACGTGTACAGTTTTGTCAGAAGATCTTCCCGCAGCAGGAAAATGGACCGGTTGATGATCCTAATATTGAAAGCCCTGAGCCAGAGAGAAATTCCGGAATTCACCAGGCGAAAGCCAAAAATCCCCAGGCCGGCCAATACCAGGAGCCGGATATTATTTTGTGGAATGGCCACGTCAAAAAGATAACGGATCAAGAACAGAGTGGGCAACACAACAAGGGATTGTGCCGCCGACCCGATAGAACTCAGGCAGATACGCAGGGTCTGGTTACGATAGAAACCAAGAAAGTACCGCCATGCGGAAAAGTCGAAGAACGATTTGTGGGATTCTATTTTTTGTCCCCCCGTCATCGGATTCGCAACTCACCTGGGACGTACGTCAAAAGGCTTTGAAAAGAACCTGCTGCCGGCTACACGCAGGCCTCTTGCAAGGAGATCATGGAAATTTTTCGCATCCAGCCGCCATTGGATGTAACGAGGAAAACCGGCCATGGAAGCGGGTCCGCCCCCTGCGGTCAGACGCCGGTACCGGCAGAGGTGGCAACAGAACGCCATGTAGGGCCGGCGATTTTTATTCTCCCGCGTCGCCATCATGAAACGGTCCTCCATCCCTTCCAGATATGATACGGGAAGAGCCTCGACTTTTTTCATCCCTTCCTGCGGAATGGGAAACTGGAATGTGTCGCGCAGATACCTCAGTCCCACTTTCAACCGCAGGCCGACGAGATGCTTTTCCGACAGGTTGATCAACCGTTGCCAGTCGATCGTCACACCCGGCGTCCTGACCAGGGATACCGCGTCGGCAATCCAGCGGATCGGGGGCACCGGATTCCCGGGTACGCCATGAATGATCACATGGAACAGCATGTGGGTGGGATCGGGCGCCAAAGCCGTCACATCCCCCATGACGACATCAACCGCACCCTCCCAGAAATCGTTGTCGTGGGCATCGCAACACCCGCTGAAGGGCCTCCAGTGAAGATCGAATTCCCTGCCGGCGCTGTTTTCCAGTTGAATGGCATGTCCGTATTGCAGGTCCATTTCCGTCAGGGGCAGGAGTGAATGCCATCCCTCCTCATCCAGCAACCGGCATGCCGACGTCGCCTCTTTCCGGGGAACAAGGACATCGATGTCAGCCATAGGCCGGGCACCGTTGTTCTGATAGTAAAGCAGCGAAAGGGGAGCGCCCTTGAGAAGCATCGTTCTGATCCCAGCCGACTGAAGCCGTTTGACAACCCGAGCTATTTCGTGAAACAGGGTCTGATTTTTACTCCAGGACTGACGATAGACACCCTTGAGTTTCCCCATGCCGGGTTCATCCACCCCCTGTTGCCGCAGATTGGTATAGAGAAGGGGTAGCAAACGGAACGAGCCTTGATCGAGCTCTCTCTCCATATCCATCCTGGATTGCCATTTCTTCCAGGCGGAAACGGCTTCATCACCGTGCATGAGAGCCGCTTTCAGGAGCAGTTCCTGATCCGGCGTCGGAAAACTGTAATACTGAAGATCGGTCAACTTATTCGATGTGAGGGTAAAAACCCCGTGGCAAAAGGGGAGGGGAAAACTCCCCGGCATTTGCGGCTGCAACGTCGGAAGCCGAACGTCCTCCCACGACAAAATTGCCGGGCCAATTACTTTTCAACTTTGGTTGACGGCCATCCGGTGGCATCGACCTCATGGATCGGGTCAAGGACCAGCAAGTCCTGCATATCCGTGTATTTGTTCAGGACAGGCGGATGGAAAGCCGCTTTGGCTCCTCCCGGTTTTTTTTCAGCCAAGAACGCCTCCTGCACGCCCGCCGTCTCATCCCCATCATGGGCAGCAATGAGACCCTCCTGCCGTAATTCTTCCAGAAATGAGTGAACCGCATTTTCCTCGTCACCTGACGGAAATTCATAGGACTGCCGGATCATCCCCAATATCTCCGCTCCAGTCATCCCCTTAAGGATGAACTCCCAGATCTCGGCTCCGACTCCCACGAGGCTGTAATAGTTACCCGTATCGAGGTTCAGGACAACCGTTTCCCCATCGATGTTTTCATGAACGACATTCGGCTCGTTGATCTTGAAACGCTCACCATTTTCCATCATGCTATTCTCAACCCCATCATACTGGATTTTTTGAACCATTCCAACGGTGCGAAACCGGATACCACAACCGGCTTGTCAAAATATTGTTTCTACAAAACATTCCTTTTTTATCCCACCGTCATTCACAGCGGTCCAGGGGGAAATCATCCCGATCATCCCTTTCCCGTATTCCAGAATGCTGAACATGAGTTTTATAACGGAAGAAAGAGGACCTTGTCAACCAACATCAACATCCAAGGAAAAGATCCACAAGACGTATGGGAAGTACATCAAACGGCGGAGGATGAACGGATCGTCTTGCCGGTGTTTCGCACCCATCAGCTCATGAGCCGGCCCGATGCCTCGTCGAAGGCCTTCTCATTTTCCGCTTGATACAACTTTTCATAATCGATGAGTTCCTCCGTTGTAACGTTGTGAAGGGATAGCCACTCCCCCCGCGGAACCGTTTGATGGGGACGGCTCTTCCCCACCAGGCCGAGACAGTACCGGCAAGCATTAAGGGGCGATGTCGAACGGAAATACCCGATCAGCGTGTCGAGAAAACCAGCCCCTCGGCTGATTTGAATGCCGTCGGCTCCCGGTTTAATCGTGCATCCGTCGAGTATTTGTGCGATGGCCCCGGCCTGTGCGCATTTGTAGACGAAACCGTGATCGATGGAATGACAATCCCAGCGGTGAGCCATTTTACAGGTATCGTAAATTCTCTGAACCAGGGACTCGTCGGAGGTCCCCTGCAAGGCAAAGGTCATGCGAAAATTTTCATAAGATTTCATATTGATTTCAACTTTGAGGGCTTTCATCCTTGCCCGTAAAAGAGAGACCGCATCGGCATTCATTTGGGTATTCGGGTACACGGATATTTCAATTAAATCAAATGATTTCAGTATGTTGTCTGCAAACTTTTCCAGAAGGAGGCCATTTGTCAGTAACATCAACCGGCGGCCGATCCGGCTTCGACGAACCGCCTTTGCCAATGCCGCCAGGTCCGGATGCAGCAAAGGCTCTCCCCCCACTATTTTGACGTATTCAGCCCGGTATGAACGGGACAGGGCGTACAAATCCCGGTATACTTCCGACGGATCGGCCCATGACGGTTTACAGACCGGAGACGCGTGATTGCAGTCCAGGCATGTCATATTGCAGTGCCCGACGGCATTGATTTCACAGCTGTAAGACGGTTCGATTTTCCCCAGGCGATACCGGGAGCCGCTGTTTTCGATAGGGCTCCCTTTTCGGCAATGGGACATAAGCAGGAAAGGCACGATTTTACAGATATTTTGCAGCATCAAATGATACAATTCTCCCCCCGGCGGACCTTGCGGCGCGGATAAAAGCGGCGACTCCGAAGGTCCGGTTGAGAAATCAGCCGCGGGCGGAATATACCGCAACGGCTAAATGTTTTCGATCTCGGACATCAGCCGGTCGAACTGTTCGACGTCCACCACCGGCGACGTGGTGAAGGAAATGCCCGTCAGCATGTTCAAGGCAATCGATGTCGACAGGACTTTGTCCGCATCGGGGAAATCCAGGGTAAAAACCAGGTCGTGTTCCCCCAGGACGGCGTACATGGAGACAACCTTTCCCCCGTTTTTCTCGATGATTTTAACGGCTTTCCTGGTTCGTTCCGGGGATACCCCCTTCAAAGAATCCTGGGTATATTTCCCGAACATCATGAATATCGGCATAAAATCCCTCTCCTTCTTCTTTTCATGGCGTTGAATGAACTCTTTTCCGACACCAACATTTCCGTTCCGGAAAATCAGTACGTTTCGGCGGCAAACCTGGCCGGCCTCGGGTTGACCAGCCTCTCGTAATCCCGGTAAGCCAGGCGGAACAGCTCCGTATGGGATCCCGCGTTGAAACAGATGTACTCATCATCGGCCAGGCTCTTTTCCACGTAGACATCCATGTCATAGAGATTGCCGAAAGGAGGCATGGCGCCGATTTCGCAGTCCGGAAACCTGTCTTTGAATTCGGATTCATCCGCCAGGACGACATTCTTCGACGACACGACGGCCTTCAGGAGATCGAAATCCACGTGCCGGGTCGCCGGCAGAACAATCATCGCCATTTTCCCGTCAATCTTGACCATGACGGTCTTCGCCATCTCTTTTCCCGGGAGATGGGCGGATTCGGCGATTTCCTGCGCCGTATAGGCGGTGGAATGCCTGATCGTGACATACTTGATCCCCTGATTATCCAGGAACTCCCTCAATTTACGCAGCGGCATGACGGACTCCTTTCTTGGATTGCGGAATCTTGAAACGGAATGGACCTGATTGATTGCGGCTGGTTTCAGAGCAGATGCAGAAAAACGCGTTGAATGACCTGTCCACTCTGCAAGGCAGCCGTTTTCCCTGGAACCCTCCTCGAAAACGGATCAGACAATGGATCCACGCTTGACGAACCCGCAAAAGGACTTCTTACGAGTTCAACACCATTTGACCGGCCGGACAAAAGCGGCATCCGGGTGAACCCGCCACCCGTTTCCGGCAAGCCGTAACCAACAATTTAAAATAGTGTTCTCATGGGAGCCTGTCAACGAAACCGGCCCGCCCTTTTCAAAAACACAATCATGCATTTCGACGCCTTTTTGTAACCCCCGGCTCCTTTCATCCACGGATTCCAAGCCTCTATTTCACTTCGATCACCATGTTTTGCAGCATTTCCCAGGCCCGGTCCAGCTTTTCCTGTTCCTCCCGGTCAAGATTGCTTCCGGCAGGCCGTCCGGTTGAATAAATGACAACCGTGTTCCCGTCCCGATCCCTGATTTCGCGGGTTCCCAGCGAATCGTAGGGATTGCGGTTCGCCGCCTCCATTTCCTGGGCGATCATCATCCGGATCGTTTTTTCCTCCACCCCCGCTTTTTTCAGCTTGACGACCTCCTCCGGCGACAGGGCGTAAGACCAAGCGGGTAAAAGGCAAAGAAGTCCTCCCGCCAGGCAGGATAACACGCGTTTCCTCATCATCGGCACCTCCTTTGGGACAAGTGAAACCATTGTTGAAAAAAACTAATCCTCTTCGGCATCCAGAACCTCACGAATCGTCATGGAAACCTGGTCCATCATGAAGGGTTTTTGAATAAAGGCCTTGACGCCCCGGTTCAGGATCGTCTTGGCCTCACCGTTCAAGCTGTAACCGCTGGAGAGAATGGCCTTGACCCGCGGATTGATCCGCTTGAGGTCTTCAAAGGTTTCTCCGCCGCTTCGGCCCGGCATGATCATATCCAGGATGACCAGGTCGATTTCATCCCGATGCGCCTGGTAGATTTCCAGGGCCTCCCGGTCGCCCGCCGCCCGGAAAACCCGGTAGCCCAGCGTCTGCAGGAGATCGCCCGTCACATCGAGAATCGTCGGTTCGTCATCGACGACCAGCAGGGTTTCCGTGCCCCGGAGAACGGTCCGGGACTGCGCTTTCTCGGCTTTCAACGCCATCCGTGAGGCGGGCAGGTAGAGATTGAATGTCGAGCCTTTCCCTTTTTCGCTGTAAACATTGATCATCCCCCCGTGGCCCCGGACAATTCCGAAAACGGTCGCCAAACCCAGGCCCGTTCCCCGCCCCATCTCCCTGGTCGTAAAGAAGGGTTCGAAGATCCTCTGGCGGGTTCTTTCATCCATGCCGACACCCGTATCGGTCACGGAAAGCTTCACATAGTCCCCCGGCGCCACATCGTTCGCCTTGGCATAGAGCGGATCCAGCTTGACATTGGCCGTCACCAGGTCCAGTTCCCCTCCTCCCGGCATGGCCTGCCAGGCATTCAGGTAAAGATTGAGGAGCACCTGCTCTATCTGTCCCCGATCCACCTCCGCATTCCAAAGATCGGAAGCGAATTTCCTGTGGATGACGATTTCCTTTCTCGTCCTGCTGAACATGTCCGCCGTCTTGTCGACAAGATGGTTCAAATCGGTCGGTTTGACTTCGTATTTTCCTCCCCGGGCAAAACCGAGGAGCTGCCTCGTCAGGTTCGCGCCGCTGACAACCTGGCTCTCGATTCCCTTCAGCCGTTCGTAACACGGGTTGGACCGCTCCAGGGTGAACAGCATGAGCGACGCATATCCCTGGATTCCCATGAGAATGTTATTGAAGTCGTGGGCAATCCCCCCGGCCAGGGTCCCGATGGCCTCCATCTTCTGTGCCTGGATGAGCCGTTCCTCCAGTTTCCTCTGGTGGGTTATATCCTGGCAGGTCTGGAGATACCTGCCGTCGGTCATGTAAACGGAATGGATGCGGATGATTTTATCCGCCCCGTCCTTGCACCGGACCGTCACCGTTCCGTCCATGACATTTCCCGGCACGGGCTTTTCGTAGTGGTGATGCTTCCAGAGGGTCCGGATCTTCTCCCGGTATTCCCCGTCGGGATATATTTTTTCGAACCAGTCGTCCTTGGTCGGAATTTCCCCGAGGGTGTAGCCGAAAATTTCCGTAAAGCGGGCATTGAAGTACTCGAATCGCCGGCCCGAATCCATGAGAGAAATGCCGACGGGCAGCTCTTCCGCCAGGAGGTGAAACCGTTCCTCGCTCTCCCGGAGCGCCTCTTCCATGCGCCGACGATCCGTGATGTCCCGGATGGATTCAATGGCGCCGTAAACCTTCCCGTCGCTGTCGCATAAAGGCCCGGCCTTGGCCCATAACCACCGCCCCCGGCCCCGGGGTCCCGGGACGCCCGTTTCCACCAGGAGGCAGCCGTCCCGGTTGACACAGCGGTCGTATTGGTTCTGCGCCAAACCGGGATGAAGAACCAGATCGGTCAGCAGGGGCCGGCGCACGCCGTATAAGGGCAGGGCGTATTCATAATTTCCCTTCCCGAGCATGTCGTCGCTGCGGATATCCGTCAGCTCTTCCATCGCCCGGTTCCAGAGGATCACCTTCCCCTCCAGGTCGATGGCAAAGGTTGCATCCGGCAGAAATTCGGCGATATCCCGCAGGAGGCGTTCCGATCGTGCAATGGATTTCAGGAGAACCTGCTTTTCCCGTTCCTCCCGACAGAAATCGAGGCGGGCAGCCAGAAGCGGGACGATGAAGTCCGCAAGGTTTTCCAGGCTCCGGCGATCCGTGTCCGAATAATCCCTCGCCCTGTTCGCCGCGACCAGCACACCGACCAGCCTCCCCTGCAGGGCCATCGGCACGGCCAATGCCCGGTCGATCGGAACATGACCCTCGGAAACGGCGAAAGGCGTGTTGGCCAGGCAGGTTTTGCCCTCTTGAAGCGCTTTCCCCCACGGTCCCGACCAGGTTCCGGGAGAAAAGGCAACCCCGCCGAGGCGGCGGTTGATCAGAACGCTCTCCTGCATCGCGTGAACGACCAGGCTGCCGTCGGTCTCCAGGTAACCCAGGAAACCGTCGCGGCTCTCGAGAAAATCCAGGATGATCCGAACCAGGCGGGTATAAACCTCCTCCCCCGGATGCAGCAGGAAGGCCTGGGCGATTTCGTTGCGGATCTGAAGTTCCCGTTCGAACCGGACCCGCTGGGTCACATTATCGAAGATGGAAACCACTTCGCCGGAGGGAAGGCGGTAAACGCGGGTTTCGTGCCACCCTTCCCGGATACCGTCGCGGTAATGGGTTGCAGGAATGTACTCGGCTTCCCCCGTCCGGTGAACACGCCGGAGGACTTCGATAAGACCCGTTTTGCGCAGTTGCGGGAAAACGCTCAGGACATCCCAGCCGATGACGTCTTCCCGGCGGACGCGCGCGATCCTTTCCGCCGCCCGGTTGAAATCGGTCAGCAGGAAATCCTGTTGATCCGGGATCGGCGCCATGACGGCCACACCGCTGCCGAGGTGGTCGAACATTTCCCGGTAGCGGGTTCCATTGTCCCCGTCGGCCCCTTCCTCCGTCGAGGAATCGGGGGAAACCTCCCGGTTCGCCCCGGCAACGCTTAAATGGCGGTCCTCCCCGGCGTTGTTTTCCGGAGGTCCGGTCGCGCCGAGAATGCGCTCCACGTGATTCCGGAGACTTTCGATCTCCCGTTTAAGGCCGTCTTTCCGACGTACGCACTGTTCCATTTCGGCCAGTTTTCTCCCCATACCGGCCAGTTCATCGAAAAGTTGCGCTTTTGTCGCTCCCTGTTCTTTCGTGTCTTCCCGTCGTTTCATTTTTCCCCCGGTTGGACGATTTTTTAAACCTTCTCCCCTTTCACCACGGAAACACCCCGGCCCGGCGAAAACCGCAACGCGATTCAGTCCGTTCCGGGGCGATTCCCCTCACGCCCGGCGGGCTTGCCGCCGGTGAGACTCAGGTCCCCCAAACGGCGATCCCATACCACGTTACACATGATAAAACAACTTTTCTTTCAGACACTTAGAACAACCGGTTCGAATCCGGCTCAGTAAATACCCATCCGGCAGCCGCCGGACAACACGCCTCCCAGCTCGCGGCATTTTTCCAGATCGTCGGGTTTGATGTCCCCCCTGGCAATCACGGGTTCGTAGACCTTTTTGAATTTATATCCCAGGGCGATCCGCTCGATGGCCAGGAGGGCCCCCGTTCCGTCATTTCCCGCGCTGATGAAAACGACATAGGGCTTCCGGAAAACCTTGTTTTCCACGGCATAAAACGTCCGGTCGAAAAAATCCTTGATCATCCCGGAGAGGTAGCCGAAATTCTCGGGGGAACCGATGGCTATGCCGTCGGCCCACAGGAGATCCTCCGCCGTCGCGGCGGCGGCCCTCTTCATCACGACCTCCACCCCTTCGATCGACGAGGCCCCTTCGAAAACCGCCTCCGCCATTTTCTCCGTATGTCCCGTCTGGCTATGGTAAACGATGAGTATCTTTGTCATGGCTTGTTGAACCGTCCTTCTTCGAAATAGAATGATTACTTGGGCAATCGGGATAAGAACAAGATCCTTCGCTGCGCTCAGGATGACAACGGTGGTTGGCATCTCAGGATGACAACGGCGGTTGGCATCTCAGGATGACAACGGTGGTTGGCGCCTCGGGATGACAACGGCGGTTGGCGCCTCGGGATGACAACCATGGAAACCGGAACGGCAAAACAGACGTTCCTTGCAACTTTTTACGGCTTCATCACCGTTGAAACACGGTTACTTTATATAACGGCAGGCGGAGAAAGTCAGCTTTTTTAAACCGACCGTGAGGGGAAATTGGTTTCCGGACACCATCGCAACCGGAGGGCGCGGTCGCGCGAAGAATCGAAACACCGGACGCCATCCGAAACCGTGGAAGAAATTTCCGGGAAAGATCAGGAGATATGCCGCTTTTGCCCGTCATAGAGCCGGGTGATCCGGCTGATGTAGTTCCGGGTTTCCTCGGGCATCCGGTCGCGACGGCTTTCCAGATTCCCCATTCCCCAGTTATAAGCCGCCAGGGCGAGGGAAACGTTGCCGTCATAGCGGTTCAGGAGCTTTTTCAGGTAGCGCGTGCCCCCCATGACATTGGCCTCGGGATCATAGGGATCGCTTACCCCCAATTCCCGGGCCGTCCCGGGCATCAACTGCATCAACCCCATCGCTCCCTTGGGAGAACGGGCTGAAGCATTGAAACCGCTCTCCACCTGGATGACCCCCCTGATCAGGTCGGGATCGACGTCGTTGGCCGCCGCCGCTTTCCGGATGATTTCCTCATACCGCACGGACGACGGGGAAATTTCCCCGGGGGATCGCTCAGCGCCCCCCGGATTTCCTGTCTCTTTCAGGGAGGTATTTTCCCACATGGCGGGATTCCCCGGGAAACCGTCAAATTTCCAACGATAGGACACGTCCATCCCGCCATCTCCGGCGGATTGGAGCAGCCGTTCATTCATCCTGATATGGATCCACTGAACCAGCTGCAGGAGTTTCTCCTTGTCCAGGGGAACCTCCTCCCCCGAAGAGGCCTGCGTTGGAACGGACGGAGACGCCGCCAGTTCTTTCAGAATACGGGAGAAGGCACCGGCCTCCCCCGAACCGGGCAATTGCGGCAAATCGTCCGCGGATCGTGCATTGCCGCGGGAAATCCATCGAGGATGAAAATGGAGGTTGTTTTCCGGCTGTATACTCATGGCTGATCCTTCCGGGTACGAGGTCATATCGGGTATCCGGATATTTTACAAACAAGATTCATGCCACAGACCGGATGCCGTTCGGGACAAACGGGGAAACGCCTCGCTCAGGGTGGCGGCGCGAATGTGAACTTGCAGCCGGGATGACATCCGGAGCGCTTAACTTTTTACGGCTTCATCGGGACTGCCGCAGCACCAGTTTGACCAGGCAATCGACCACCTTTTCGTCAAACTGGGTATTGCGGTTCCTGAGCAGTTCGACGACGGCGTCCTCTACCTTCATGGCTTCCCGGTAGGGGCGCGTATTGGTCATGGCGTCATAGGCATCGACGGCACACAGTATTCTCGACAGCAGGGGAATGTCCTCCCCCGCCAAGCCGTCCGGGTAACCCCGCCCGTCCCAGCGTTCGTGATGGTGCAGGATGATGTTGCGTTCATTCCCGAAGATGACCATGAACTGCAGAATGCTGTCCCCGATTGCCGGGTGCGTCTTGATAATCGCATACTCGTCATCGGACAGCCGGCCGGGCTTCAACAGGACGCTGTCCGGGATGGCGATCTTTCCGATGTCATGAAGAATCGCGGCTATTTTCAGGGATTCCAGCTCGCTTTCCCGGCAGCCCATGGCGTCCGCGACCGCCAGCGACAATTCCATGACGCGATAGGAATGTTCTTCCGTGTAGTGATCGCGAAGCTGGATGGACGCCACGAGCGATTTGAAGGTTTCGATCAGGTTGATATAGAGGCTCTCGTAAAGAACCTTGTTTTCCAGATTCAACGACGCCCTGTTCGTCAGGCTCTGAATATACCGCAGGTCGTTCCGGCTGACCCCCGGTCCCCGGCTGTCCTTTTTAACCGTCAGAACGCCGAACACCCGGTTGCGGATCATCAGAGGGGCACAAATAACGGTCGGCAGGAATTCCCCTTTTTCGCCGCTTTTGGCGACCACCGCCTCCCGTTTTTCCACCACCTCGAGAAACAGTTTCGTCAAAAAAGGCAGCTTTTTATCGAGGTAATCCTGGACGTCGCCGCTTTTGATCACCTGGGGATGAAACAGCTTTTCATCCTCGTCGTAAAGCAGGAGAGCGCCGCTTTCGCCATCGACGACCTGCATGGACATATCCACGATCTTCTGGAATATCTGGTCGTTCCCTCCGGACGCGTTTTCGATGTTTTCATAAATATAACTTTTAAGGGAAAGTTCCTCTTTCTTATTGACAAGCTGGATGGGTTCGGCGCCCCGCGTCTGAACGCCGTTCTTGGAAATGGCGGTTTCCTGAAGAGAAACGTCGATCTTGAAAAGAAGGGTGTCGATATCGAAAGGCTTGGCAAGAAAATCGACGGCCCCCTTCTTCATGGCCGTGACGGCCAGGTGCGTTGCAGGATAAGCCGTAATGACCAATACCGCCGTTTCCGGTTCGACTTCCCGAATCCGGGTCAGCAGCTCCATCCCGCTCATACCCGGCATCATCATGTCCGTGATGACCAGGTCATAGGCCTGTTCCCCGATTTTGCGGATCGCCTCCGTACCGCTTTCAGCCTCCGCGATATCGTAATCGGAATTAGACAGGCCTTCTACAATCAATTGCCTCAGACCGGTATCGTCATCGACGATGAGGATCTTCTTTCTTAACGACTCGAATCCCCCCGTTATGGCCGGTTGCGGCATCCTTCCCTCCTGATCCACACGGCGGGCAACCGGCCCGCACATGACATCCCTCCATTTTTTCGGCGTGATGGGAAAACAAAAGACTACCGCCTGTTCTTCAAGATGATATCCAGCAGGCTGTAGGAAATTTTCTTGTACGCTTCCTTTTTATCCACGTGGGTGGACAGGGACACCCTGTCCACGTACGGTTCCTCTTTTTGCACGTCCTGTAAAGCGGACGAACGCCCCCCCAGCTTGTTTTGCTTGTTATAGGCCTTGATGACGTTGTCCACCTGGTATGTCGATATGGTCATAAACACACCGTTCTGTTTATCTGTTTAAATAATGAAGTCCTTTCCGATTTATGTATCGGCAAAAGGGGAAAGAAACTTTAGTCCGCCCCGGCTATTTCCCTCCCGTTGAAGAACAGACCACGGCGGCAAGATCGTTTTTACAGGCTATGACAGGCTTTCGGCGTTCGGAATGCGGCGCATCCTTTCGGGTGGCGGGTAACACGGAGTTCTCTCCCGCGGGGAATATTCCCCCGGACATTCAGCCATGTCACGATTTTTGCATTTGACTATTAAAACGGCCCTTTCCGGGGGGCAAAGCGTGCGAAAGGGGAAGATCATCACCAAGACATAAAATCGAGGAAACACCCTATGAGCGAAGCCATCGACAGAAACGAAGTAGCCAAGATCAGTACCAAATTGAACGAATGCAGGCTCCATCTCCAGAAATCCAATATTTATTCCTGCATTTCCGGATTCAAGCAGGTCCTGGAAAAGGTGAAGGCCACAAGGATGCTCGCCTCCGACGCGAAGGAACTGGCCAGGGACATCAATCAATTCCAGAGCCGGCTTGCGGCATCCAACACCTTCCGGAGCGTCTACGGACCCGTGACCTTCCGCGACGACGATTTCGAAACGACCCTCGACTTCATGCACCAGCTCATGATTCTCAAGGAAGAAGAGGTGCGGGAAATCATGAATCAGCGTCAATTTGATGACGATGAAGCCCAGATGCCCGGCGTCTCCGCCTCCAACCGGGAATGCATACGGCAAGCCAGCCTGGCCCTGGAACGGGGCGATTATGCCTCCGTTCAGGACATCATCGGCGACAACGGCGAGGTACGCGACCACCTGGTCGATCTGTACAATTCCGCCGGGATCCAATGCCGGAAGGGGAAGGATTACGAAAAGGCCCTCTCCAACTTCCGGAAAGCCATCGTGGTCAACGCCGGCGACGAGAACCTGTATTACAACCTCGCCCGGACCCACCTGGAAAAAGAGGATTGGCAGGCGGCAGAGAAAGCCATCGACCGGGGCCTGGCCCTCAACCCCAATTTCAACGAAGGTATCCGCCTGAAAAACTACATCGCCGCCAAAAGAAAGGCTTGAAGCCGCTCTCCGGTCTTTCACCGGCAGGCCTGCCCATCCATGCCGGCCCCGGTTTGACCGTGCCGCGGACGGTCACTTGAATCTCCTTTCACGTATTCCTTCGGCAGGCAAATATTCAAAACGTCATGCCGATATCATCATCGTATCCAATCCGTCGCACCCGCCCGGATGACAACCGGGCAGATCCTTTCGACGACGAAAAAGCCATACCTCGATTTTTGAAAAGCGAGATTCTTCGCTTCGCTCAGAATGACAATTGGAAAGGCCCTTTCAAGGAACGACGACGGGGGAAAGGACATACCTCAAATGTCATTCTGAGGCGCCAGCCGAAGAATCTCTTCCTCTTAACGGATCGTGATGATTGGTTTTTTCTCATTGGGGATTACGACACAGCCTCGGGATACGGAATGACGGAAATGGACCGATTCAATTGCCGAAGGCATAAAAGACCATTTCCGGAAAATACCATGGGGGAAGCCGCCTCGGCAGACCCGCAGAAGCCGGAAAAGCGCGCCTCACGCCATCCCGAATTGAACTGAAGTATCCAATATCAAAAGAGATTATTTGTCGTCCCGCGAAAAACGGCTAAAGTTGTTTGGATCGATGACCGATAAGAGTGTCAAAGGCGGATGAAAAAAGACGGTCAGGAAGGAGGATCGCTGACTAAGACCGCTCAGACGCCGCCCACAAAACGCCGATCGGATCGGCGAATAAAGATTCGGCAAGGAATGCCGGCAAAAAAACCTAGAAAAGGAGAAACAACCATGGCTATCAATGATATTTCCTTAACCACAGGTATGAGAAGCAACCTCCTGAGTCTTCAGGGAACGGTCGATCTTCTGAACCGTACGCAGAACCGTCTGGCCACGGGGAAAAAGGTCAACACGGCCATCGACAACCCCGTATCCTTCTTCGCCTCCCAGGCACTGACCTCCCGCGCATCCAAGATCGACAGCCTGAAGGATTCCATGGGGCAGGCGGTCCAGACGATCATCGCCGCCGACAAGGGGATCAAGGCGATCACGGCGATGATCGAACAGGCCAAAGGTATCGCCCAGGCGGCCCTGAGCGCGGACCAGAGCAGCGGCGCGACTACGGTGTCACTTACTTTGAGCAGCGTGGCCAAAAACGAAACAGTCATTATCGATGGTGTTACGTTAACGGCCACCGACAACGGCACGCCGGGATCCAACGAGTTTTATATGGGCGGCACCGATAATATGACCGCCGAAGCTTTGGCAAATGCAATCAACACCACATCGACATTGGGAGCCGGCGGATGGTCCGCGACGGTTAAAGACAACGTGGTCACACTGTCTTATGCTCCGGCCGGCACACCAACCAGCATTACCGAGGCTGACGTAACAGGGGCACACGCAGGTATCACAGAGAAAGACGTCCCGGCGACAACGGAACTTGCCAATCTACAGGCTCAGTACAACGCGATGCGCGACCAGATCACGGCGGTGGCAAACGATTCCGGGTACAAGGGCAAAAACCTCCTATCCGGTACTAGTTTAGATTTACGCACACTGAACGTAAAGTTTGAAGGCAATACGCTGTCGGTCGAGGGATTCGACGCGACGGCGGGTGCGGCTGACGGCTCGGACGGTTTGAAAATCGGCGCGGCCACCTGGACCGCCGGGGGCGATATCGACGCCGACCTCGTGAAACTGGATGAGGCTTTGGACACCATGCGCCAGAATGCGTCCAAACTGGCCGGTAACCTGAGCATCATCACGGTGCGCCAGGAATTCTCGACGAACATGATCAACACGCTGACCGAAGGTTCGGACAAGCTGACCCTGGCCGACACGAACGAGGAAGGGGCCAACATGCTGATGCTCCAGACCAGGCAGTCCCTGAGCACGACGGCACTCAGCCTCTCGGCTCAGGCGGCGCAGTCGGTTCTGAGACTGTTCGGATAACCGCCAAATGCGGGGGCTTTGGATGGGGGGGAGAAATCCTCCCCATCCGACCCTTAATGGGGGGGGTAACATGATGAATATACCCAACATTCATATACACCCGGAGGGGTTGCAGACTACGGTCCGCCCCGCCGGCGAGGACCATTTTGTCCCTTCCGGCAGACCCGTTCCCGCAGATGCGGCAGCAAACAGCGGAGCTTTACCGGGGACATCGGAAACCACCCTGGGTCAGTCGCTGGGTATCGCCGCCATGATCGACGATCTCCAGAAATACGTGGAAGAAGACCTGAATATCGTCCGCGATCCCCCTTTTTTCCCGATTGCAACCTACCAGCGCCTGGATCTCATCAAAAGGGTCCGGATCGTCGAAGAAGAAATCCAGCGGTCATCCCTCGATGAAAACCTGAAGCCGGCATCGGATCCGCCATTGCAAAACGAGGCGACAGATACGGAAATCGCCGCGGCCATCGACCGGCTTTCGGCGTTCCGCGGCCGGTTAACCGGAAACGGGCCGGCATCGCCCGAGGAGATCAAGCCCGGATCGATCCTGACCGTGGAGATATAGGTCCGCCATGGCCCTCAAAATAGACCTGAAACCCTATGAAAGATTGATCATCAGCGGCACGGTCATCCGGAACGGCCCCAAGCGCTCGGCATTCATCATCGAAAACAGCGCACCGGTTCTGCGGGAAAAAGACATCATGCGCCCCGATGACGCCACGACTTATTGCAGCAAGATCTATCTCGCCATCCAGATGATGTACATCGACGGGGACAACCTGGCGGAATACCATCGCACCTACTGGACCCTGGTCAAAGACCTGGTCAACGCCGTACCGAGCACCCTCGGGCATGTCGGCCGGATCAGCGAGCACTTGTTGAAAAACGAATACTACCAGGCCCTCAAGGCCGCCAGAAAACTGATAAACTATGAGCAGGAGGTATTGAATCGTGTCCGCAGCGCAACTTGAAGCATACAGAACAGCCCAGAAGTCCGTCATGTCCGGCCGTGAAATCGAAGCGATGGTTCTCACCAAGGCGGCGTTGCAGCTCAAGAAATGCCGGGGAAACTGGGATCCCGAGGACCGGGACGGAAAAAGATCCGAATCCCTCAAATTCAACCAGGATGTCTGGACGGTCCTTCAGGGAGAGCTGGCAAAGGACGACAACCCCCTGCCCGTACAACTGCGCCAGGACCTGCTGTCGCTGAGCCTCTTCGTCGACAAGCGCACATTTGACGTCATGGCCTTCCCGTCACCGGAAAAACTGGACATATTGATCAATATCAACCTGAACATCGCCGCGGGACTTCGCGGCAGCGCAGCGGGATAATCTCCAGGCGCATTCCGACCCCTCTATGAGGTTTTCGCTCGTTAGCATGACAAAACCGGATGTTTTCTCAAACCGGAGAATCCGCCGCGCGGTTTTCCCGGAACGACTCGAGCAGGCACCTGGTTTCCTCGTCGTTCAACCTGTTTTCCATGGCCGCATCGAGAATGAGGAAGGCCTCGTCCTTCCTGGAATGCGCATGGAGTTGCCGGGCGATCTTGTTCAGGGAAGGCGTGATCTGAACATGACTCCTCACCAATGATTCAAAGCCTTCCCGGGCTTTTTCCGTTTCTCCCTTCAGGCAGAGGATGACTGCGGTCATGAATAATGCCGGTGCATAGTCCGGGGTTGCTTCAAGCAACGCCTGCAGCGCGGAAAAAGCCCTGTCCGATGAACCGGCGACAATCTCGCAATGGGCGTAAATATGGATGTATTCTTTGCGCTTCGTCCCGGTTTGCACCGCCTTGCGGGATGCGGACAGGGCCTCTTCATAGCGATCCAGCATCAGGTAGGCCGCCGCAAGCTGGATGTAGATCTCGGATAACGGTTCACCGTAGGAAACACGGGCAATTTCCAGATACCCGGGCGATCCCGGATCAGCCTCCAAGAGAGAGAGGAGTTGAAGCCACAATTCCACGGCTTCTTCGTACCGGTTGAGTACCTGGGCCTGCTTGGCCAGTTCATTGATGTATTTCACGTTGGCCGGGTCGCTTTCATACTTCATTTTCCCCAGCAGGTAGTAATCCTCGCCTTTCCGCAAATCTTTCTCTACGTCCAGTTTCCCGTAGTGATGCACCACCACCTCACAGGGAACGATATTGATTTTCACGGCTCGCAGGGAATCCTCCACCAGTTCGTGAACCGGGTTGATGAAAAAGACATCCCCGCGTTTTGGGAAAAGGCGGACCTTATCGCTTCGAACCCAGCCTACGCCCGCTTCTTCAGGATATTGCCCGCCGTTCCCCGTCCACCCGATGACGCCCACGTTCCGCGTGTAATTCCGTGTCACGATGGAATAGGCTACGGGCGTTGTCGAACGCTTGTTGATCAACCTTTTCAATTCATCCAGGTCACGGGCGGAAATGACCTCGTCGGCATCCAAGACCAGAATCCAGTCACCCGTGGCCCCGGCAAGGGACCGGTTCCGCGCCTCGGAAAAATCGCCCGTCCAGGGAAATTCGGAAACCCGTGCCCCGAAAACCCGGGCGATATCCACCGTCTTGTCCGTCGAACCCGTATCGACGACGATCATCTCATCCACAACATCGCGAACGCTTTTCAAACATCCGGCCAGGTGCTTTTCTTCATTTTTCACGATCATGCAAAGGGACAGCGTCTTTTTCCCGGGCGTCTTTTCAATGCGACGGGGACCGATTTTTTCACGAACGGCCAAAGCCGCCCCCAATCCCCCTTCGTCAAGGCCGAACAAAACGAGGGCATCCTCTATCCTGGACATCGCCTCATCGAATTTGCCCTGCTGAATGAGAATATCAATGTATAAAAAAACGACGCTTCGATTGCCGGGATATAATTCACAGGCTTCCCGGAAATCCGCTTCCGTATCCAGGAATCCATCCGAAGAAGAAACCGCCGAATAGTAGAGCGCTCCCGTATCCGGCACAGTCGGAGACAGGTTGAAACCCTTTTGGAAATGGGCAAGGGCTTCCTCTTTCCGATCCAGGCTCCAGTTCAGGACGCCCAGGTTGGTATAGGCTTCCCCGTAACCCGGATCCGCATCGACGGCCTTTTGAAAATAATCCGCAGCCTTTTCCTTCTCGCCCTTCTTATAAGCCAGGACACCCCGCAGATTGAGCGCCGGTGCGTATCGCCCCTCCATCGCCAGCATGCGGTCCGCGTATCCCGCCGCCTCGTCGTCCAACCCCAGCCCCTCCTCGGCATAGCCCGCGCATTCGAGACCTTTCAGGGCGTTTCCCGCGGCATCCGGCATGGACTCAATCACTTCCCACGCCTCCGGGAATTTCCTGGATTCCAGGAACATCCGGGCCAACTCATAGTAGATCGTTTCGGCGTCCGGTGCGATTTTAATGCAGTCGACCAGGGTTTCGACAGCCTGGTCCAGCTTCCCTTTCCGATAGAGTTCCCCGGCCAATTCGACGGCCTTGAGCAGAGCCAGCTTCTTTCCCGCTTCGCTTTGAGAGCTCAACGTCCATTTTCTTTCGAGGACCTTCCGATTACCCGACATCGCCGCGCCGTAGTCGATTTTGTTGCCGATGAAACTCCTACTTCCGTAGTGATGAATGAAGACGTCGCCGGCAATATAATTTTGATACCCCGCCAGGGCCGCCCTCAGGCAAAAGTCGTCATCTTCGAAGTTCCCCGTGCCGAAACTTTCATCCAGCATGCCGATCTTCTCGACCAAGGCCCTTTTGAAAAGCATGCAGAACCCGACCATTCTTCTTTGAGGAATCCGGCGATGGCGGAATCGCTCTCTGAACCTTGCCGCATATTTGTCCAGGTAATTCACGGACCGGTACTCATTTGAAGTAACCTGCTGGGGTCCGCTGATGTTGTTCGTCATGGGACCGACAACGCCGGCGGAGGGTGCGTGGCTTAAACAATCGAGCAAGCCGGACAACCACCCCTCCGTAACGACAACGTCATTGTTCAAAAGCAGGACGAACTCCCCCCGGGATGCTTCGATACCCTGGTTACAACCTTTGGCAAAGCCGAGATTCCGCTCGTTCTCGATCAACTTGTAATTTTCATTTTCCTGCGTCAGCCGCCTCAACCATTTCACCGTGCCGTCCGTAGAGCCGTTGTCCACGAAAATAATCTCATGGGGTTCCGGAGTATGTTTGCGCAGACTCTTCACGCACTTCTTCGTGTATTCAAGCTGATTGAAAGTAAGGATGGTGATGGATACCATACCATGAAGCGTCTCTGGGCACCTGACTTTCGGCAAGATCTGATCGGCTGCGGACACTTCATAATGGGAAGTCTCCTGCAAAAGAGTATTCACTGCTACGGGACGAGGAGATTTCTTCGCGACGATGATGTATTGATAAGTAAAAAATTGAAGCAGTTCACTCTTTGACAAATTGCTGATAGCAAGTTTTCCCTGACGGTACGTATTTCCCGATTCCTTCACGCTTGCCACGTCAATGCTCGGATTTACAACCTGTTCGATATTATGGACGGACAGTCCCGCACCGTTGAACATCTTTATAGTTTCGTCAAGGGTAAAAAAACGCAGGTGGGTGGCATCCAGAATTCCGGCATCCTGGTAGGACCATTTTCCTCCGATCAAGTCCTGCACAATCGTGATATTTTGCACATTAGGCACGGAAGCAACAACATGACCGTTATCTTTTACAAATCTTGACAGCTCGGCAAGGGTGTCCCATGGATCATAGAGATGTTCCAAAACATCCAGCGCCAATAACAAATCGAACTGTTCGTATTTCAGTCCATATTCCTTGGCAAGATCCGATTTTTCCACATCGGCGATAATGACCTCATCCAGATGCTTGCTGGCGACTTCAGCCGCTTCCGGAAAAATATCGACTCCGACATATGACTTTACAGGCAAATTTTCCTTCAGGTTTTTTCCTGTAGCTCCTCCCGCACAGCCTATTTCGAGCACATTGTCCGAGGAAAGGTTGTTTTTTTTGATGACCTGCACCACCTCGGGTCTCGCAAAACCGTAATACGAGTCTCGCTTCCCTTGCCTCAATGGATTGTTCTGGTTCACTGCGGAAAAAGATCTCTTTATTCCATCCGGACGAACGGGGTCACTATCGTGATTGTCGGGTTTGGATAAGATACAGAACGTATCCCCCCATTGGTCGCTGCCATCGGAAAAACCACTCTTTCCCCATGATGTTTTCGCATCGATTACCTGTAAATTTGCCCATTTGGCCAGGGCACGGAATCCATCAGGATAGTACCGCCAGCAATCCACGGGGTATTTATGCTCCGGCCCGCGCGAGGGCGCCACAATGCAGATTAACCCGGTCTTTTTGAGCACTCTGCTCATTTCCTCTATGATCAACCAGGGGTATTCGATATGCTCAAAGGCCTGACCGGAAACCACCACATCAATGGATTCGTCCTGCAGTTGTTTCCAGCAATAAGGGTCGGAAGGCACATAATCGACATTGGGTCCGGGGTTGACGTCCAGTCCGGTATAGAGGTAGCGTTGGGAATCAGAAAATATCTCTTTATAGGTGCCGTTTATACCGTAACTCCCTACGTCTAAAACTTTTATTTCCCCTTGCGGAAAAGTCTTTTCTACGAGTTCTTTGAAACGCCTGATAATTTCATATGAGCTTTGATGCATGGGTAATTTAACCTATACTTTTTATAATCAAGCAGTGCACGGTTCAGACATCCTAGAGCGCCAAGATCTTCACACGGAAGAAAGATGCTTTAACATGCTTAATGAAGCAACATTGGTGCCACACCACTGAATGACTCATGGAATCAAACTAAAAATAGCAGGAAGATTTTTTATAGAAATCCGGTATTCCGGCGGCATCGCGGATGAATCCCCTTAAAGTTTCCCGCAATTGTTCCGATAACCATTACATGGAAACGTACACCGCCGCCGATTTGCTTTTTTCCGCCACGACGCCCACGGTCGCCATGATGGACAACATCGCCGCGGGGGCCCTGGGGCGCGGCATCGATGCGTTCATGGCCAAGAATTACGATACGGCCGTCCGGGAATTCAGGCGCGCCGTTTCCCTGTCGCCTTATTCGGACAATGCCCTGAAAGCCTTCGAATACATGGCGAATGCCCTTGTCAGCGGCGGCAAGACCTCGGAGGCAATGAAGGCGTATCGCCAGGCGATCAAGGTATTCCCTTCCGCCGACGGCCTGAACCTCAGCCTGGGAAATCTTCTGTTTTCAGAGGGGCGATACGAGGAGGCATTGGAGCAGTACAAGACCGCCGTCAGAAAAAACACGGCGGTAAGTCAAAATTTCTACGCTCTCGGCCAGGGTTACCTGGCCCTGGAGCGCTACGATAAGGCCGAAGCGCAATTCAAGGAGGTCATCCGGATGTCCCCCCGGGATTCCGGCGGGTATTACGCCCTGGGACAGACGTACCGGATGTCGGGCCGGTACGGCGAAGCGCAGGAACAGCTTGACCGGGCCCTGGCCATCAAAAAGGATTTCAGTTACGTCCATTTCGAGCTCGGGATGATCTACGCCAAACAGCAGCAAATCGACAAGGCACGGGCGGAGTTGGACGTCATTTCCAAGGAGGCCCCGGATCTTTTCCCGGATCTGCAAAATGCAATAGACGAGAATTCCGCTCCAAGGTTCCTCCTGGCCTATATCGACAACCTCAACCTGTCCCTGCCGCCGGGGACCAAGGTGTCTTCCCTCGATTCGTCGCTGGCAGCGCCCGGCGCGAGCAGGAATTACACGATGGACTTTGTCTTTGACAAGAACATGGACCCGTCCTCGGTCCGGAACATCGCCAACTGGAACATAAGCAGGTCCTCCAGTACCGGCACCGGGGGCCTTTACAACTGGGGGATGAAAGTCCCCTCGACGGAAATCAACCTGAATCCGATGCCGGTCGGCGTGGTTTATGATCCCGAACTCCTGACCGCCAAGGTCACCTTCAAGATTACCCAGAACGCCTCCGGGGACGGCACCATCGACCCCTCCCACCTGGTTTTCAGGTTCCGGGGCACGGATGTCTACGGAAACGCCATGGACCCGTCAAGAGATCAATACAACCGCATCTCGAAAATCGTTTAGAATGGACGGCGGCCCCACAAGTATTGATGAGGCCGGAAAAAGTCGGCCAAGCCGACAGGACGGATTCCGGGCCGCGCTGCGCCTGCCCGGAATAACAGGCAACGATGCGCCTACTTGAACTCCCCTTCGTGGAAAACGATGGCCTGGAAGGTGGAAAACTGGGCGCCCTCGCGCCAGCTCCCCGCGGTCAGGCCCGCCTTCATGCTCAGGTGGTCGAGCATCGTGTCCCGGTCCCAGCCCTGCTCGGGCGCCACCTGGGGGAGAAAGACCGCCGAGTGCCCGTCCTTGCTGAGGACGACCCCGTCACGCCCCACGACGATGTCCTCATAGCCGGAAACGGGTTTCATGGGGGTCAGGACGGAGATCTCGATCTCCAGGTCCTTCAATTCGGAAGCGTTGACCGGAGAAAAACGTGGATCCTGGAAAGCGGACTGCAGGGCCATAACCCCCACCAGTTTCCCCAAGGCCGCGTCGGGAACGAGCCGCCCGATGCAGCCCCTCAACTGCCCCCGTTTCTTGAGGGTCACGAAGACGCCGCGGGGCTGCTGAAGCAGGGGGGCGAAACCCCGCGCCAGGGGAACGGTCTGGGTGGTCAGGTAACGGGTGATCGCCTCCCGGGCAAAGGCCAGCAGGGCCTTCTTGTCCTCCGGCCGCAGATTCGTTTCGGCCGTAACGGGCACCGGGCGCTCCAGGGAACGTGAATCGATCCGTTCTTTCTCTCCCGTCAGGACCACGGCGCCATAACCGACGACCCGATTCTGCTCCCCGATGATCGTATCCCCCGAATGGGCGTAACTGATCACCCGTCCTCCTTCGGCCCCCAGGGCCGCGGCGGCGGCCATGGCCGTCATGATGGGGCCTTCCCCGCAGGCGCAGGTATGGAGGTTCGGCAGGCGACGGCTCATCTGTGCCTGGATGGTATCCTGAAAGAGGCGCGTATCGAGGGTAATGACGGCGTCCAGGACGGGCAGATCGGATGAGACGGCGTTCCGGGACGACGGATAATGGGAAAGATCGGAACTCGCCACGATCAGGGCGCGGCGGTTTTTCAAGACCTTCCCGAGTGCCTGTCCCAGGCGCGTGCAGAGGGCCCGGTCGGGAGTGCCGATCAGCACCGGAACAATTTTGGCCTTGGGGAAAACGACCTGGACAAAGGGAACCTGCACCTCGATGGAATGCTCGGCGGCATGCACACCCTTATCGGCGACGCAGTCCTGGTCTTCCCGCAACAGCTCGGAGTTCACATCCTGATCGATTTCGGCAATACCCAGGGGAGTCCGGAATCCCCGCCCCGGGTAGAGGCCGGCCTTCCGGAACCCCGCCGCCGCGTGATTCGTCCCGAGAATGACGACGACATCGTAGTGCTGATTCCCTGCCTGGTTGTAGCCGTCGGCGGCAACCTGGCCGGAATAGATATACCCCGCATGGGGCACGATCAGGGCAACGGGTTTCCTGACCTCCGGCGGCACGGCGTCTTCGAGATACTTTTCGATCCCCAGCCGCAACGCCTCAGGAGAATCGGAATAAAACTGCCCTGCCACGGCAGGAGAACGGACCTCTCCTGACGCACCTCTGCATTCTTCAATCATCACGGCACCCCCTAATAAAAAAATCCCCAGGACAAACGCCCCAATCCATTTTCTCCTGTCCATCACGGGCCGCCTCATCCATGTTTATGCCCATACCCCGGCGATCTTCTCTCCGCAGAAAAGGCACCGGCCGTTTTTCAGGTGAATTTCTTCGACGAAGAAACTGTTTCTTTTAATTACCACCTTTCGGCAGCGGGGACAATAGGTGTGGTTTCCGGGGTGATCCGGCACGTTTCCCACGTAGGCATAGCGAATCCCCTTGTCCATGGCCATTTGCCGGGCCCGCTCCAGGGTCGCAACGGGGGTGGGCGGCAGGTTCAGGAGCTGGTAATCAGGATGGAACCGGGTGAAATGGATGGGCACATCCGGCCCGATTTCACCGGCCACCCAGTCGCAGAGGCCCTTCATCATTTTATCCGAATCGTTGAGGGTCGGCACGACCAGGTTGACGATTTCCAGGTGCACCCGGCTTCGCGCCACCTGGCGGACGCTCCGGAGAACCGGCTTCAGCTCCGCCCCGCACACCTTCCGGTAGAAATCGGGGCTATAGCCCTTGAGGTCTATCTTGATCGCGTCCAGGCTTTCGCACATCTCCGAAAGGGGCGCCTCGTTCATGAAACCGCAACTGACGAGAACGGACCGGCGACCCTCCTTTTTCGCCAGGCGGGCGATGTCCAGCAGGTATTCCGTGAACACCGTCGGTTCGTTGTAGGTGAACGCGATGACCGGCGATCGGCGATCCAGGGCGGCCCGGACCACCTTCCGGGGAGAAACGTAAGTACCGGTGTGATCTTCCGGCGTGGACTGGGATATCTCCCAGTTCTGGCAGAACTTGCAGCGGAAGGGACAACCCGCCGTGGCCAGGGAAAAGGCATCCGTCCCCGGCAGAAAATGATAAAAAGGTTTTTTTTCGATGGGATCGACGTGAACCGCCACGGGGCGGCCGTAGACGAGGCTGCGCAACTCGCCGCCGATGTTTATCCGGGCGCGGCAACGTCCCCGTTCTCCCTCCCGGATGACACAACCCTGGGCGCACAGAAGGCACTGGACAAAATTTTCACGGTGCCGATAGGCGCCGCCGATCCTCTTTTCCTCCGGCAAATGGCAGGCCGCGCAGTCGGCGCCGGCCAGGCTCGGCGACGTCCAGTAGCGGGCCCGCGGCGCCGTGCGGAGGAGTTCCCCGCGAAAATCTCCGGCAAAAGCAACCCCACCGGGGCCGCTCTTCAAAAAGCTCCATGACCCGTGCAAAAGGGGCGGAAACAGGGCCATCCCCGCCAGGCAGGGGGCACATCGCCATGCGGTTTTCAGCAGGTCACGCCGTGAAAGCATGGGTTCCCCTCCTTTACGCCGTAAAAAGCCGGCCGGTTATCCAAGAAACGCCTGTCAAGGCGTCTTCCCAAATCACCAACCATGATAAACCCGTAAAAAGTCCGTTTTCCCCGCCCCTTGCGACACAACCCTTCAAAGGAAATGCACTGTAAATGGACCCCGGATCAGGAGGCTGTGTCGCATGTCATTCTGAGGCGTCAGCCGAAGAATCTCGTCCTCTTAGCATATCGTTATGATTCAATTCTTCGCTCCGCTCAGAATGACCTCGAATATAAATCGGGCATTACGACACCGCCTCCTGGCCCGGGATGACCGGTCTCCGGCTCCCCGGCGGAAATCACGCCTTTTCCGTTGTCTCCCCGTCGGCCTTCATCCGGAGGTAGGTCTGCACCTTGTCACGGACCGAATCGGGAAGCTTGATGCCCAGGTGCCTCAGTCTCTTCTCGTACTTTTCGAAGGAACGGGTGTGCTGGGAGGTGTTGATGAAGATCTGCAGATACGACCGGATGCTTCCTTCCAACTCCCGGCGGAACTCCATGTCCCGGTTCAGCATATCCTCCACCGGCGCGAGGGCGCGGTAATTGATCGGGCGGCAGATGGCCCGGTAGGCGACAAAGCGCTGGAGAATGTCGGATTCGTAATTTTTTTCCCGGATGGCCTGTTCCACGACGTTGAGATTGATGCAGTCCATGATCTGGAAATCGTATTCGCCGCCGATAATGTCCTGGATGGCCCGCTTCGCTCCCTGGTAGCGTTCGCACTGGTTGAACTCCTTGTCGCATCCTTCGATGCAGCGGACATAAAGAACGAAGTCGATATCCGATCCCTGCTGGGACAGGCCCATATTCACCGAACCCATGACGTCCATGGCGATATCCTGCTGGATCTGCTGGTCAAACCGCAGGGTCACCTCCTCCAGCTGCTCCAGCCGTTCATCCGTCTCCACTGTCTGGAAAGACCGGTAAAAGTTTTTGATATCGTTATACAATTCAAATTCCGGAATATGAGAATATTTTTCCACCCGGGCATCGTAGTTTTTCCCCAACCGATGCGCCCGGTAACGTTCCTCATCGACGATCCGTTCCTGCCATTTGCCGTCCCGCCGGACGTATTCGGCGATATCCCGAATCTTTTCTTCCACGAGTTTCCGGTACAGGATATGCTTGATTTCCCGTCCCTCCATCTCGATCTGGTAGAAGAATCCCCCTTCGGCCACCCGTCCGGAAATTTCCGTCACCTCGCCTAAAATGGACGGGTTCATGTAAACGGTCCCCTGGGACTCCTGGACCCCCCACTCGTTGTGGACATGACCGGACAGGCACATCAGTACGTCATGACGGTCGCCGTAGGCCCGAAGCGCCGGTGAGCCTGAGGTCCCGTAGGTGGTGATCCGGTCCCGGATGCCGTGGGCGGGCTGATGGACCACCAGGATATCCGGCGTGCTGGTCCTGAAGAACTGGTACATCTCGTTTTTTTCGATGTCGACGCCGATGCCGGCGTTGTGGTGGATGACGTATTTCTCCGGCACCCCCGGCGTCCAGAGATCGGCCCCGCCGTAACCGGCGATTCTCAACCCGCCGACATCATAGTAATGCAGATGCAGGTCCCGGCCGTGGAGAGCCGTGAACTTGAGGTTCATGTCGTAGTTGCCCGGCAGGCAGTACACCTTCGGTCCCTGCGTAACGGAGATCATGTTTTCCAGGACCCGGTACTTCTGTCGCATGACCCGCCGCGCCCGGTCCGTATACTCCTGGTACTTGTTGCCCTTGGCCCGGACCTCTTCCGAGATCTCGGTCGAATCCAGCAGGCTGTCGATGAAATCCTCGATATAGAGATCCTCCCGGTTCATCTTGCGGCGGAGACCGTGGAAGAAGGTCTGGAGCTCATGGTAGTTCATGGCCGTGTTCATCGTATAGAAGGGGATGTCGATGAGATCCCCGGCAACGATGTAGAGATCGGCCTCGGCCTGCTCCAGAAGGATTTTGACCCGCTCGAAATAGCCATGGACATCGGTCGCGAAAATGATTCTCATCGGTTACGTGCACCTCCTCCGATCGTCAAGCCCCTCCCCGTTCCGAAAGCCAATGGGCCGCTCCCAGCAGGGCCGCCCTCGGCTCCAGGATGACATGGACGGGAATCGTCTCCATCAGGTTTGACATGCGCCCCTTCCCGGCAAAGGACCGGAAAAACCCTTCCTCTTTCAGAAACGGGAGCACCCGCGGGGGAATGCCTCCCCCGATATAGATCCCGCCGGTCGCCAGGACCTTGAGGGCGAGATTCCCCGCCTCGGCCCCGAGGACGGAGGCGAAAAAACGAAGCGTCCCGGCACAAAGCGGGCAGGCCTCACCCCCGCGCACGGCTTCCGCCACGATCAGGGGCGTGGGATCGTCCGCGCCCGCCAGGGCTTCCCGTAAGGCGGGCCCCTCCTCCTGTGGGAACCGCTCCCGCAGGTGCCGGTAAATCATGGCGATTCCGGGACCGGAGCAGACCGTCTCATAGGAAACATGATCCTGCGTGCCCCTTAAAAACTGCCATAGATCCCATTCTTCCTCGCTTCGCGGGGCGTAGTCCGTGTGGCCCCCCTCGGTTGCGAAGGCTCGCCAGCGGCCCCCGTCAGGAACCATGAAAGCCTCGCCCAACCCCGTTCCCGGAGCGATGACCGCCCTGTTGCCACCCGGCTCGGCCCTGCCTTCCCGGAGGGTGAGGATCGCTTCTTTGTCCAGATGCGGCACCGCGGCAGCCGTGGCCAGGACGTCGTTGATCAGGGCGACCGATTCGAAACCCAGGATTTCACGCAGATGACGTTCATCGAGACGCCAGGGAAGATTTGTCAGCGCCGCCCGGCCTCCCGTAACGGGACCGGCCACCCCGAAGCAGGCCTTGTCGACGGCGCAGCCGGGCCGGGCGAGAAATTCCCGCACCATGTCCTCCAGGCTGCGGTAACCGCTGCTGGCAAAAACGGCCTCCCGCAGGGGTTCATGCAACGATCCTCCCGCCGGAAAGACCGCCAGGCGCGTTTTCGTTCCCCCGATGTCGCCGGCCAGGATCATCACGGCTCCTTGCACGGGAGGGTTTCGTCCTCCAGCCACGCACGATAGGACTCGTCCACGCGATCGAACTCCGTCGCCACGATCTCGGGAACTTCATAGGGATGCATGCCCCGGACGGCCTCCGCAACTTCCTCGAAAAGGCCGGAACGGCTCTTGATGACGCAACGCCACTCCGTCGCCTCCTCCACCCGCCCCTTCCAGCGGTAAAGGCTCGTGACCGGTCCGTCGATCTGGACACAGGCCGCCAGGCGCTTCTCCACGAGGAATCGGGCGATCCTCTCCGCCGATTCCCGGGTATCCGTTGTCGTCACGATCTGAATGTAAGCCCGCATTTTCCATCCTCCGGCTCCATTTTACACGGATGACCTTTTTTCGCAACCATGGATGACGGCCTCGCAAAAACTCTGCATCCCCGTTTCGAGGAGCGGCGGCAAAGAAAAATCGGGAAAAAGAGCGCATCCGGCCCGGCATATGGGCTGGGATTATTCCCGCGATGCATGAAAATGCCCTTGTCATTGCTTAAAGTTATTTGACAGGAAAGCCGGCCGGGATGTACAGAGAAACGAATGATTTTCAATCAAAGGAGTCTCTCAAAACGGCGATGGGTTTCATAAGGGACAAGAGATTTGAACAGATGACACGGGAAATGCCATGAACTTTCTCTATTTCGACAATGCCGCCACGACATGGCCCAAACCGCAGGAAATGCTGGATGCAATGATCCGCTACCAGGAGACGGTGGGGGGAAGCCCCGGCCGGTCCGCCCATCGCCTGTCGATCGAGGCGGCCCGGATCGTCTACGATACACGGGAAGCCGTGGCGGAACTTTTCGGCATCGACGATCCCTTGCGGATCGTCTTCACCAAGAACGCCACGGAAGGCCTGAACACCGCTATTCAGGGGTTGCTGAAACCCGGAGACCACTGCATCACCTCCGGCATGGAACACAACTCCGTCATGCGCCCCCTCCGGGCCATGGAAGCGAAAGGCGTCGATGTATCCGTCATTCCCTGCCGGGACGACGGCACCCTGGAGCCGTCCGATGTGGAAGCCGCCATCAGGCCCCGCACAAAGCTGATCGTCCTGATCCATGCGAGCAACATCATCGGCACCCTCATGCCCGTCCGCAAGGTGGGTGCCATTGCCAGGCGTCACGGCATTCCCCTTCTGGTCGACGCGGCGCAGACGGCAGGGGCGATTCCCATCGACGTCGGAGCCATGAATATCGACCTGCTGGCCTTCACGGGCCACAAATCCCTCTTCGGCCCCCAGGGAACGGGAGGACTTTATATCCGCGAGGGGCTCGACGAGCAAATTCCCCCTCTCATGATGGGAGGAACGGGGAGCCGATCGGAATTCGAAGAGCAGCCGAATTTCATGCCCGACAAGTACGAATCGGGCACGCCGAACGCCATCGGCCTGGCGGGGTTAGGTGCGGGAATCGGCTTTCTTCGCACCGTGGGGATCGATGCGATCCGGGAAAAAGAGACGGCCCTGACGAAGGCCTTTCTGGAAGGCGCCGGGACATTGAAGGGAATTCATCTCTACGGTCCCCCGGACATGAGAAAAAGGACCTCCGTGGTGTCCTTCAACATCGAGGGGATGTCGCCCTCCGAAGCGGCCATGCATCTGGACGAGAATTACAGGATTCTCTGCCGTCCCGGTCTGCACTGCGCCCCCCTGGCTCATCGCACGGTGGGGACCTTTCCCCAGGGCACGCTCCGGTTCAGTTTCGGTTATTACAATACCCTCGGCCAGATACAGAAAGCCCTCAAAGCATTGGAAAAAATCAGCCGGGAACATTGACGGTAAAGGAAGGAAAACGACATGGCAAAGGAAATCGACGCGCGGGGTCTGTCCTGTCCGCAACCGGTTGTTCTGACGAAAAAGGCCCTGGAGACGGAAAGGGAAGTGATCGTTTTCGTCGATAACGATATCGCCGCGGAAAATGTGAAGCGACTGGGAGCCAACATGGGCTGCACCGTCACGGTGGAGCAGAAAGACGCAAACACGTTCCGCCTGGCTCTTCTGAAATCTTCGGACACCTGCGCCCTGGCCGTAGAAGAGGCCCTGTCCCTGCCTGCGGGCGGTCCCCTGGTGGTGGTCATCGGAGAAAACCGCATGGGCCGGGGAAACGATGAACTGGGCTATATTCTGATCCGCAGTTTCATTCACACCCTGCTGTCCCTGGATCCTTTGCCGGAAGCGCTCATCTTTTTCAACACGGGGGTCAAACTGACCGTCCGGGGTTCGGACGTTCTGGACGATCTGCAGGAACTCGAAGCCAAAGGGGTCAAACTTCTCGTCTGCGGCACCTGCGCCAGCTTCTTCGACATTTCCAGGGACATCGCCGCAGGGGGCGTCTCCAATATGTACGACATCGTTGAAACCATGAAGAATGCGGGAAAAATCATCGCGCCATAGGCGTTTTGTCTCCCACACGGCCCCGCTTCGCCTCTCTTGTTCTGCAGCATGGTAAAATTCGCCGTTTTATGGTAGCAGATCGCACAGTCATTGAAAACAATGAGGATGGTCGCCGAATAATATGATGGATCAGCCCGAAAACTACGACGTTGTCTTGTTCAACTGCGTCAGCCACGCCATTAAGGCAGAAAAAGTTCTCAAGGCAACAGGCCTGACATTTAAAATCATTCCGGTACCGCGGCACATCAGTTCGGATTGCGGCGTCTGCCTGCGCTTCCCCCGGGAACAAAAAGGGGCCGTGGAAGCGGCCCTTCAGGGACAGGTCGAGGTCCGGGAAATCCGCCCCCTCTGCTGACCCCCCTCCTGGCCGGTTTGCCACCTTCCCGCGTTTTCCCCGCCCCCCCTGGAAGAGGTATCGCAATGGGCATTGCCGGCCCCGGAAGTTGTGCCGTCATTCCATTTTCGTCCACTCGTACAGCAGGATCGCCGCCGCCTGGGGCAGGCTCAGGGATTCGGCATCTCCACGGCGGGGAATGCACCAGTTTTCATCCATCCGGTCAAGAAGGAATTCCGGCAGACCGTGGCTCTCGCTTCCCAAAAGAACAGCGGAAGGTTTCTCGACGGGGTGTGGAGGAACACCGCCCCGGACGGTGGTGCCGACGAGGGCGTAGCGTTCCTTCAGGCGCGGCAGCAAGCTCCGGAAATCGAGGCCGTCAAGAATCCGGAGATGAAAAAGGCTCCCCATGGAGGTCCGGATGACCTTGGGATGGACGAAATCGACGGAACCTTCGCTGAGCAGCACGGTTTCGATGCCGAACCAGTGGGCGGAACGCAGGATCGCCCCGAGATTCGCGGGGTTCCCAACCTGGTACAGAAGCAAAAGGCGGCTTCCGCCCTCCGGAACGTCTTCCCGGCAAGACCGGAATGCCGGAAGGACCATGAGAGCGGCAACGCCTTCGGATTCCTTGTCCTGGCTGATCCGCTTCCACTCCGGATCGGACAAGGCGAAGACCTTTTTCCCCTCCATGGCGGGCAGCAGTCCGCCCAGATTTTTTGCCTTCGCCTCCCGGATGAGAACGGATTCGATTTGCCAGGCGCTCCGGAGAGCCTCCTGCACGACTTTGGTCCCTTCAGCCAGAAAAAATCCTTCCCTTCGTCGGATCTTCGCCTGATCCAGGCCGGCCAGGAATTTGAGTTGCCCTTTCGATGGTTTCAGAAACAAGACCTATTCCCCTCAAGACCGGTGGAGCCGCAAAAATAGCTGTTTTGTCATTCCGGGCAAGCGCAGCGCGACCCGGAATCCAGCATTTTCATTCATGACCTGTTCTTAATTTTACCGCGCAACCGACCTTGCTGAAGATCAAAGCTTTTTCAGCAGATCCTGAGCCGCCAGGTGAATCGGATCCCAGGATGGGCTGAAGGGCGGCGCATAGGCCAGATCGAGGTAGGCAACCTCCTCCAGGCCCAATCCGGCCCACAGGGCGCATGAAAGGGTATTGACCCGGCTCACCGCCCCGGCTTCCCCGATCGCCTGTGCACCCAGGAGCTTGCCCGTCGAGCGGTCGGCGATCAGCTTGATCCCGACGGGGCTGTTTCCCGGCATCGCGCCGGCAATGGCGTTTCCCCAGACAATGGTGCTGACGGGATGGAAACCCGCCTGGTTCGCTTCCCGCTCGTCGATCCCCGTCGCCGCCATTTCCAGGTCGAACAGCCGGAAGGACTGGGCGGCGACGATCCCCGGAAAGAGGATGGGCGCGCCGCCGATATTGCGGCCCGCGACCCGCCCCTGTTTGTTGGCGATATCCCCCAGGGGGATATGGACCCACCGCATGCTCACGCGGTTGAACACTTCGCAGCAGTCCCCCACGGCATAGATATTTTCCAGGGGGGTTTTCTGAGAAAAGTCGACCTGGATTGCACCGGTTTTCCCCAGGGGAATACCGGCCTCGGCGGCAAGCCGGGCATCCGGTCTGACGCCGATGGCAATGATCAGGAGATCCACTGCCAATTCTCCTGCCGTGGTGGCCAGGTGGAGGCGGCCGTCGTTCCCCCGGGTAATCGACTTGGTCTTGGTTCCCGTCAGGGTGATTACACCGTTCCGATCGAGTTCTTCCTGGGCCCGCTTCGAAAAAATCGGGTCCCACCGGGTCACCGGCAGGTTCCCCATGTTGATGATCGTCGTTTCGATACCCCGGAGCCGCAGGTTCTCGCACATCTCCATGCTGATGAACCCGGCGCCGATGATGGCGGCGCTCCGGACGGGCTTCATGTCGATATAGGACTTGATCCGGATCGCGTCGTTCAGGCGTTTGAGGGTAAAGACCCCTTCGAGGTCCTGGCCGGGAATGCCCGGCAGGATGGGGATCGTCCCCGTCCCGATGGCAAGGATATCGTAATCGATCGTCGAACCGCCTGCAAGCTGTACGGCGGATTCCTTCATATCGATCCGTTCGACGGGCGTCCGGATCAGCACTTCGATACCGCTGTCCCGGAACCGCTCCGGGGTCCTGGCCACCAGCTTGTTCTCATCCCGGATTACATCACCGATGTAATAGGGCATCGGTCAGGCCGCGGTGGATACGTAGTCCCCCTGTTCAATCATGACAATGTCGAGGTTCGGGTCACGCCGTTTCGCCTCCGCCGCGACAGATGCGCCCCCGGCACCGCTTCCGATAATAACCAGCTTTTTCCCCATGGCCGCGTCCTCCTTTCCATGACGTGATGAGGTAATATTTTTTTCCTTCTTATCCGCCTCCGAGACGCCGGGCAGGCCCGCTTTTCGTCCGGCGGACAATCCAGACCGCTACGCCGCTTATGATCATGATAAAGCAGAGAACCTGCCCCATACTGAAGGGTCCCAGGACGAATCCCAAATGGGCGTCGGGTTCCCGGACAAATTCGATGAAGAAACGGGCGAACCCGTATCCGATCAGGTACAGTGCGGCCAGAAAACCTTCAAAAGGCCTTTTCTTTCTTATGAACCAAAGCAGGGCAAACAGAACGATTCCCTCGAAAAAGGCTTCGTAAAGCTGGGAAGGGTGGCGAAGCAGTCCCTCCCGGTCATCGGGAAAATACATTCCCCAGGGCATATCGGTCGCACGGCCGTAGAGTTCGCCGTTGATGAAGTTTCCGATTCGCCCGAAGGTGTATCCGAGGGGTATGACGGGAACGAGCAGATCCGTAAAACGCCAGAACGATATTTTCGCCTTCCGGCAAAACAGGACCGTTGCCGCGAGAAATCCGACCAGTCCGCCGTGATAGGACATGCCGCTGATGCCCGTGAAGCGGATACCATCGGAAAAGTCGAAGGGCAGGAAAATCTCCAGGGGATGGGCCATGTAATAATCGAAGTTGTAAAAAAGGACGTATCCGAGCCGCCCTCCCAGAATCACCCCGAGAATCGCCCAGATGAAGTAATCCTGAATCGTCCCGGTTGTGAACTCGTAGTTCTCCTTCCTGATCCGGTAGCTGACCAGGAGATATGCGAGGCCGAAGGCCACCAGGTACATGAGGCTGTAATACCGGAGCTGGAAAGACCCGATTTCCAGGAGGTTCGGGCTGATATGAAAGGGAAGATGCTGCCAGTCGGTCAATGTCTTTTACTCCTTCCCCGCGATCCCCGGGTTCAGACTCCAAAAGCGCGGTTTTGCACCGTGCATGCGCTTCTCATCCGTACGGATTCCCCTTCAATTCCTCGACGTAGAGCTGTGCCGCATATGCCGCGGTAGCCCCGTCGCCGCAGGCCGTGACAACCTGCCGGAGCAGTTTCCGGGTGCAATCGCCGCAGGCGAAGATTCCCGGTGCCGACGTCCGCATCTGATGATCGACGAGGATGGCCCCGTCGTCCGCCAGATCCGCCTGTCCGGCGACCAGATCGCTATTGGGGATCAGGCCGATGAAAACGAAGACGCCCGCCGCGGGCAGGTCCCAGTTTTTTCCGGCATCCCGGACATCCCGCAGACGAACACCGGTGACGGCTTCTCCCCCTGTCACCTCTTCGACAACGGCATTCCAGGCAAAGGCAATTTTCCCGCTGTCCAGAGCCCGCTGCTGAAGGATCGCCGCCGCCCGCAGGCGGTCCCGGCGATGGACGATGGTCACCTTCGAGGCAAAACGTGTCAGGAACAGGGCCTCCTGCACCGCCGTGTCTCCGCCGCCGACGACAACCACTTCCCGGTTCCGGTAAAAGGGTCCGTCACAGGTGGCGCAGTAGGAAACACCGCGCCCCGTATATGTTTCTTCACCGGGAACGTCCAGTTTTCGCCAGTGAGCGCCCGTCGCAACAACCAGGGCCAGGGCCTCGAAGGATTTTTCGCCGGAGCGGACGGCCCAGCCCCTGATCCCGTTCCATTCCATGGGTTCCACGCTCGAACAGTCGGCCTGGCTCACCTGCAGACCGAATTGTACCGCCTGCTTTCGAAACTTCTCGACGATCTCGAATCCGCTCGCCCCTTCGGGAATACCCGGGTAATTCTCGATCCAGTCCGTTACGGTAATCTGGCTGACCGTGGACGCCCCCTCGATCAGGAGGGCTTTCAGGTTCGCCCGGGCGGCATAGAGTCCCGCCGTATATCCCGCCGGCCCGCCGCCGATGATGAGGACATCATAAACCGTATCGGGTATGCTTATTTCGGACATGTCTCATCGTCTCCTTCCGCTATCCATATTGATCTCGTAAAAAGTCCGTTTTCGTCAATCCGGGGAGAGCAGCGAAAGATTCGGGCTGTCACTCCGTCTTCCGCTTCGCTTCTTTCTTTTTCGCTTTCAGAAGAGCTTTCGCTTCCTTCTTCTTCAACTTCAACGCGGCGGCGTCGGCCTTGGAATCCGACGGCGGTTTATTCTCCTGCAGAATCTGCTTTTCTCCCGACGGCGCCACCGGGTACAGGGACTTTTCCTCTCCCGGGGTGCGCGCCTCGTCCGGTTCACTCTTTTTTTTCCGCCTGACCCAGGCAATGACGTGCAAGGCGAAGGATTTCCCGAACTGGCCGATAAAACCGGCCACCAGGACAATCAAGACCCACTTGATCACCCCCCATGAAAAAACATCGGAAATGTCCATTTCGGATGCCCTCCCGCGATTTTTAGGCATACATGATTCCGCTGTCGTTGACCACTGAATTTTTCAGGTGCCACAAGGAAGCGTGAAAACAAAAAGGGGAAAGGCATCTCGCCTCTCCCCTTTTTTATCCAGTTGCGCAGGGCCGATCGAAAGACCCCGCTCTATGTAAAATTTAATGCGGGATGATTCCCATACCGGCCAAGACGGAGAGCATGACCGCCGCGGCGATAACCGAACCGACCTGGCCACCGGCGTTGGCGCCCATGGCATGCATAAGCAGGAAGTTCTTCTTGTTCCATCTCTGGCCTTCCTTCTGGACGACGCGGGCCGCCATCGGGAACGCGGAGATCCCTGCCGAACCGATCAGCGGGTTGACCTTGCCGCCGGACACCAGATAAAGCACCTTGCCGAAGAGAATACCGCAGACCGTGTCCAGGCAGATGGCGATAAAGCCCAACCCGAGAATCATCAGGGTCTGGACCTTGAGGAAAGCGGCGCCGGACATGGTTGCCCCGATGCACAGACCCAAAAACAGCGTCGTCACGTTGGCGATTTCATTTTCCGATGCCTTGGTCAAACGCGCCACGACACCCGATTCGCGCATCAGGTTTCCCAGCATGATCGTCGCCAGCAGGGGCAAGCCCATGGGAGCGATCACCCCGCCGAGAACGGTAATCACCAGGGGGAAAAGAAGCTTGGTCATCTTGGAAACGGGCTTGGCCTGGGACGTCATCACGACTTCTCTTTCCTTTTTAGTCGTCATGAACCGCATGATCGGGGGCTGAACGATCGGCACGAGGGACATGTAGCAATAGGCCGCCACCGCCACGGCACCCAGGAGTTCCGGGGCGTACTTGGAGGTCACGTAAATCGCCGTCGGGCCGTCACAGGCGCCGATGACCCCGATGCAAACCGCGTGCATTTTGGGAAATCCGAGAGCCAGGGCCAACAGCAGGGTCAGAAAGATACCGAACTGACCGGCGGCGCCCAGAAGGAACGTCGAGGGCCGGGCTAAAACGGGGCCGAAGTCGGTCATGGCGCCGATGCCGATGAAGATCAACAGGGGGAACAACTCCGTTGCAATACCGGCGTCATAAATCACCTTGATGAACCCTTCCACACCCATGACATTGGAGAAGGGGATATTGACGATAATACACCCGAACCCGATAGGCAAAAGCAGAAGGGGCTCGCAGTCCTTCTTGATTCCCAGGTACAGAAGAAGAAACCCGACAAAAATCATGATCAGGTTCCGCCAATCGACCACCAGGTACTGGAAACCGATGACCAGTCCGCTTAATCCGTTTATCATCGCATCAATCATGGCCTAACCCTCCTTCTCCGGCTTGTCGGGAAAGATTTTTCCCAATGTTGCCATGACCCCTGCCATGATCGCGAGCGTCACCAGGGTGCCGCCCATGCCGACAACCAGCAACGTCATGCCGAACGTAAAATTGTCCATCTCCATAATGATTCCTCCCATTTTGGGGAAAACCCCATATTTTTCCATCAACTTTCGTTGACAACCGCCGTTGTACTAAGCCAGATCGGCCGAACTCACAATATAAAAAAAATACATGCCGAATATAAGCACATTCCTTATATTCCAACCTGACCTTCCTTTGTTACCGCACGAAGATCCCGTTGAACAGTGTCGAGCGAGGTAAAATATTTAATGGAATCAAATTCCCGGACCGGTCAGTTCTGCAACTGTGTCCTAAGGGAAGATTTTATTTTGTCTGTGCGGTTATAACAACTCTGCCGTCTTGTCAAGTAAATTATACCGGAAAATCTCCTTGCTTTTCACCTAAGACAAGAAAATAACGATGCTTTTTATCGGCGGCCCAGAAGGTATTCCTTCAGGGAGCGGTAATCGGAAGGCAACCGGATCGCCTCTCCCTGCCGATCGTCGATTCCCTGCATGCTGGAGGGGAGTTGCGGCACAATTTTAAGAAGCTCCTCGATTTCATCGGGAAACTTGGCCGGATGGGCCGTTTCCAGGCAGACACAGAGACGGTCTCCGGGGTTCGTTTCAAGATAGCTTTCCAGCCCCTTCCAGCCGACGGCGCCATGGGGTTCCAGAAGAACGCCGTAGGTTTCGTAGACGCGCCGGATGGTTTCCTTCGTTTCCTCATCGGTTATGCTGACGGAGTAGATGCGTCTTTTCATCTCTTCCCGGTCGGGGTAGGCGTGGACAATGCCGGTCCGATCCACCGTGCCGCCGTACAGATCGAAAAACCGGGCCAGGTTGCTCGGATGCCCGACATTCATCGCATTGGACAGGCAGGCGATGGATGGGGAAATCTTCCGGTAAACGCCGGTCTCCAGGTAGCGGGAAAATTCTTCGTTTTCGTTGACGGGCATGACGAGCCTCGCCACGGGAAGTCCCATTCTGCGGGCGTATTCGCACCCGAGGGCGTCACCGAAATTCCCGGACGGGACTGAAAACACGATGTCCTCCTCCGGTTCGGCCAGCTGCGCGTAGGCATAAACGTAATAGATCATCTGGGGCATGATCCGGCCGAAATTGATCGAGTTGGCCGAAGTCAGATTCAACCCCGCCAGATCGGAATCGGCAAAGGCTTCTTTCACCAGGTTCTGGCAGTCGTCGAACTTGCCGTCCACCGAGATGGCATGAACATTTCCCCCGATGGAATCGAGCTGTTTTTTCTGCCGGCCGCTCACCTCCTCACGGGGATACAGGATGGTCACGCCGATCCCCTCCACGCCGCGAAAGGCATCTCCGACGGCGCTCCCCGTATCGCCGGAAGTCGCGACCAGCACATGGAGCGTCTGCCCCCTGTCCCGGAGGGCGCTCATCAGCCGGGCCATCAGCCGGGCGGCGAAGTCCTTGAACGACGCCGTCGGCCCCTGGTCCAGGCGCATGATGTACTTCCGGCCCGTCACCTTCTCCAGGGGAACGGTGAAGTTGTAGGCGTCCTCGACGATGCGGTCCAGTACCTCTTCCCCGATTTCCTCTTTCAGGTAGGTATGGGCCACCATCTTCGCCGCCTCCGCGTAGGGACGTCCCTTCAGGGCCATGACCCGTGCGAGGTCTAAGGAGGGAATCGGCTCGGGCATGAACAGCCCCTCGTCGGGGGCCTGTCCCTGCAGAAGCGCCTCCCGGAAGGTCACGTATTTTTTGAAGGGCGTGATGCCCGGCACCTGATCGAGATTCCGGTTCGTGCTGTAATAACGTATCGCCATGGCTGTGATTTTCTCCTTTTTCGCAGTTTATACCCCTGGTGAATTCGTAAAAAGTCTGTTTCACCTCCCCTGGCGGCTGTGTTGCAATGTCATTCTGAGGCGTCAGCCGAAGAATCTCTTCTTCTCAATATATCGTTATTATTAGATTCTTCGCTTCGCTCAGAATGACCATGAATATAAATCAGGTACTACGACACAGTCTCCTGGCGGGAGGGAATTTTTATCTTTTACGAAACCATTGCTCCTTACAACTTCATTTTCATCAATCTTTCAATCCTTTTTTCGATCGGCGGATGCGTGCTGAAGAGGTTCATCACCCTGTTTCCCGAGAGGGGATTGACGATGAACAGGTGCGCCGTCGCGGGGTTGGCGTCCAGGGGTTTCAACTGAGCGCCCCGGGAAAGTTTGGCAAGGGCGCTTGCCAGGGCTTTCGGCCTCCCCGACATCCGGGCGCCGCTTGCATCGGCCAGATATTCCCGGGAACGGGAAATGGCCATCTGGATCAGCGTTGCCGCGACCGGGGCAATGACGGCCGTGGCGATGAGCCCCACCGTGCGGCCGCCGCCGTCTTCACCCAAACCGAAAACGGCCCCCCACCTGGCAACCGTCGCGACCATCACCACGGCGCCGGCCATGGTGGCCGCCACGGTGCCGATCAGGGTGTCCCGGTTTTGAATATGGGACAGCTCATGGGCGATGACCCCGGACAGTTCGTTCCGGTCGAGAATTTTCATGATCCCCGTTGTGACCGCCACCGCCGCGTGCTCCGGGTTCCGTCCCGTGGCAAAGGCGTTGGGGGTTTCCTGTTCCATGATGTAAACCCGCGGCATGGGAAGGTTCGCCCTTCGTGCAAGATCGCGGACGGTATCGTACAGCACGGGGGAAGACTCCGCGCTCACCTCCTGCGCACCGTACATCTTCAGGACAATCCTGTCCGAATACCAGTAACTCCCGAAATTGAGGAGCAGGGAGAGGATGAAGGCGACCGCCACGCCGATTTTTCCGGCAACGAAATACCCCACGATCATGAGGACGCCCGCCAGGGAACTCAAAAGCAATACCAGCTTAATGGTGTTCATGGTGTTCTCACTCCACTTCTCATGAATATGAATTCATCTTGGAGACCGGAACGCAGCCGTCACTCCGAACGAAAGCGGGAAATCTCCATTGCCTGGCATCGCTCTAAACGACGATTTCTCGCGGCCGTCGAAACGGCGGCACGGCGGCGTGCCGTCCCGGACTTTCTTTCTTGACTATATCACACGGCTCGAAAGGTAAAGTCTGAAAAAGACCCGGTCCCCGTTCCGGGTAAGTCCTTTATTTCTCTGAAAGGGTGTGATAAGCAAGCAGCGAAAATGATGGACCGAGCACCCGGTTTTACAAGGAGACAGCGATGACCGAAAAACAGACGACAAACGACGAGAGGATCGCCAGGGCCAACAAGCCCGCCGAAGACGCCCTGAAAATGCATCCTTATTATAAGGGGAAAATTGAAATCGTTCCCAAGTGCATCATCCGGGATCTTCAGGATTTCGCCATCTGGTATACTCCGGGGGTCGCGGAACCCTGCAGGGAAATCCACGCCAACCCCGAAAAGGTCTACGATTACACCAACAAGGCCAACACGGTGGGGATCGTCACCGACGGCACCCGGGTCCTGGGGCTGGGCGACATCGGCCCTTTGGCGGGGCTCCCCGTCATGGAGGGAAAAGCCCTGATCTTCAAATACCTGGGCGGCGTCGACGCCTTTCCCATCTGCCTGGACACGAAGGACCCCGATGAATTCATCCGGACGGTGAAAGTCATTTCCCCTTCCTTCGGCGGCATCAACCTCGAAGACATCGAAAATCCCAAATGTTTCTATATCCTGGACCGCCTCCGGGCGGAAGCCTCCATTCCCGTGTGGCACGATGACCAGCAGGGCACCGCCGCGGTCACCGTCGCGGGCCTCATCAACGCCCTGAAGATCGTCGGGAAAAAGATGGAGGAGGCGAAAATCACGCTGATCGGCATCGGCGCCGCCAATGTCTGCATCGCGAAAATGCTCTTCAAGGCCGGGGCGGACCCGAAAAAGATGATCGTTTGCGACAGCAGGGGCATCCTGAACAAAAAGCGGGACGACATCGGCCCAAGGCACAAGGAAAAACGGGAGTTCTGCGAAACGACCAACGCGGGAAACCGCGACGGCGGCATGGAAGAGGCCATGCGGGGGCAGGACGTGGTCATCGCCCTGTCCAAACCGGGCCCCGGTGTCATCGAAAAGAGCTGGATCAGCCGGATGGCGGACAACGCCATCGTCTTCGCCTGTTCCAACCCGACTCCGGAAATCTGGCCCTGGGAGGCCAGGGAGGCGGGGGCGAGAATCGTCGCGACGGGGCGGAGCGATTTTCCCAACCAGGTCAACAACTCCGTCGGTTTTCCCGCCATTTTCCGGGGCACCCTCGACGTCATGGCCCGGGTGATCACGGACGAGATGTGCATCGCCGCCGCCGTCGAGCTGGCCCGCTGCGCCGAAGACAAGGGGATCCACGAGGATTATCTCCTGCCGACCATGGATGAATGGGAGATCTTCCCCCGGGAAGCGGTGGCCGTCGCGAAAATGGCCATGCACCAGGGCGTGGCGCGTCTGAAGTTTTCGGAAAAGGAACTGTTCGCCATGGCGGAGTCGAAAATCCGGCGTTCCCGGGATGAAGTCGGCCTCTTGATGGAAAAGGGCATCATCGCCCCTTATATAGAAGAGGCGTAGACACCCTGTCCGAAGGGAATCTTTCCCGATGCTTTTGATTCATCCCCCCGTCGTCCGGCCCTGCGAGGCCCCGGCGGGTATCGCCAGGCTGGCCGGATTTCTCCGCATCCGGGGTTACGAATGCAGAACCGTCGACCTGAATCTCGAAGGGCTGCGGTACCGGATTGAACATCCGGACCTCCAGGGATCGTCCGGGGATACCTGGGCCCGCCGGGCCCTGAAAAACCGTTCCACCCGTCTCCTGCAACTTTCCGACTGGGAAACGTACGGCCGGATCGATCGCTACGGGAGCGCGGTCCGCTCCCTGAACCGGGTCCTGGCCGCCGATCCTTCCGGCGTCAGCGGCCGGATCACTCTGGCCAACTACGAAGACCCGGCTCTCTCTCCCCTTCGCAGTCCCGACCTCATCCGGGCGGCGGAAGAACCGGAACGGAACCCCTTTTACGCTTATTTCTCGCAACGCCTCGCTTCCCTGATCGAAGAGAAACCTCCCCGTACGATCGGCCTTTCCCTGAATTATCTGACCCAGGCCCTGTGCACCTTCGCCATGATCGGCTATCTCCGGAAACATCACGGGAACATCCGGCTGATCCTGGGGGGTGGCCTGGTCACTTCCTGGATGAGCCGCCCGGACTGGCGGAATCCCTTCACCGGCTGGGTGGACGACCTCGTTTCGGGGCCGGGAGAACCCTACCTCGCCGACACCCTGTCCCTTGAGAACGCCCGGTCAGAAGCCCCGCCCTGCTACGACGATCTCCCCCGGACGGATTACCTGGCTCCGGGATTCATCCTCCCGTACAGCACCTCCCGGGGATGTTACTGGCGGCGATGCGCCTTCTGTCCTGAAAAAGCCGAAGAAAATCCATATTGCCCGATTCCTCCCAAACAGGCGCTGGGCGAGTTGGGAACCCTGATTCCATCGACGAAACCCATCCTGATCCACTTCCTCGACAATGCCCTGAGCCCGGCCATGATGACGGCCCTCATTCAATCGCCCCCGGGGATCCCCTGGTACGGATTCTCCCGTTTCACACCCGAATTGAAAGACGCCGGTTTCTGCCGCGCCCTGAAAGACGCCGGATGCGTCATGTTGAAACTGGGACTGGAATCGGGGGATCAGCATGTCCTGGACAGCCTGGACAAGGGCATCGACCTCCAGAGCGCCACCCAGACATTGAAATGGCTCCATGAAGCGGGAATCGGCACCTACGTCTATCTCCTGTTCGGAACCCCGGCGGAAACGCCGGAAGCGGCGGGTCATACACTCGACTTCATCAGCCGTCACGCGGCATGGATCGATTTCCTCAATATTTCCGTTTTCAACCTTCCCGCCTTCAGCCGGGAAGCGGCGCAGCTCGACAGTTTTCCCTTCTACGAGGGCGACCTGTCCCTGTACATGAATTTTCACCATCCCCGCGGCTGGAACCGGGGAAAAGTCAGGCAGTTTCTCGACCGGGAATTCAGGCGCCATGGAGCCGTCGCTCCCATTCTGCGGCGCGATCCCCCCTGCTTCACCTCAAACCATGCGCCGCTGTTTCTTCTGGCGGAAAGGGGTGAAACAAAGGCCCTTATGCCGAAGACCGGCTGCAGAAAAAGTCCCAGGCCGCCTCTTTCCGGAAATCCGTGACCACGCCGCCTTCCATTTTCAGGATCCCCGTCTCGGCCAGGCCGGCGATGACCTCCCGGATATCGTCCAGATCCTTCCCCGTACAGACCGCCAATTCCACCGCCGGGTCCCGGTCCCCCTTCAAGGGCCACGCCGTATAAAAGAAAAGGAGAACCGCCAGGCGGGTCCAGGACTGGGTCAGGTCGTCCAGGGCCTCGTTGGTATGCCGGATACGGCGGGAAAATTCTCTCAGCATGAACAGGGCGATCTGATCGCTCTCCCTCAGAAGGTTGCGGAAGGTCCGGTCATCGATGACGGCGATACGGCTGTCCTGAACCGTTACCACGGAAGCCGTCCGGGGCGCCTCGATCAGGGCCGCCATCTCACCGATGTATTCCCCCTGGCCCAACTCCGCCAGGATCTTTTTAACCTGCCCCGCCTCCTTTTCCACCCGGACACGGCCGGCCAGGAGATAGTACATCTCCCGCCCCGTATCCCCTTCCCGGAAAAGATAGGTTCCCCGGGGGCAGAAGCGGCCGAATTTCCGGTAGAGCCGCTCGTCGACACGGGCCGATTCTCCGCCCGTTTTCAGGAGCGCTTTTTCCAGGAGGATCAGGTCCCGCCGTTCATAAGCGGCAACCAGCTCGGCGCAGAACAGAAAGATGACGGCCACGTAAAACACCCAGATCACCAGGATCACGACCGTCTCCAGGGAACCGAAAATCACGTTGTACCGCGTATAACGAGCCACATACCAGGTAAAGAAATGCTTGGCCACCTCCATGAGGACCGCGAAGACAAAGCTGCCGACCGCGGCGCTTGCCGGGGGAATTTTACGGGTCGGGATAATCCGGTAGGCAACCATGGCGGACAGCACCACGATCAGGAAGGGAACCAGGTAGCCCAAAAAAAGACGATTCAGGAAACTCAACCCGTAGGGCATGACGGCGCGGAAAACGGCTTGTTCCGCAAGCAGGGTGGACAGGTAGGTGATCCCGACCGTGATCATCCCGACGGCCCAGGCCAGGGGAATCATGGAAAGCGCCAGAAGCTTGGACAGAAAGTAGTTTCGGCTCGATGAAGAGCGGAAAATCCGGTTCAGGGCCGTTTCGATCACACCGAAAATCATGGCGGCGGACCAGAGCAAACTCAGAAAACCCACCCATCCCAGCACCTGGCGCTTTTCCTCGATGCGGCCCAGTTGGCGCATCAATTCCCCGGAAAAGAAAGGATGAAAATTGCGGAACCCATCGATCATCTCCTGCTGGATTTCCGGATGGGCGCCGAACAGGTGGCTGATCACCAGAATGGTCAGGATGAACAGGGGGATAAAGGAAAGAATCGCATAAAGGGCGATCGCCGCGGCCTGGTTGGTGTCGCCGTTTATCCGGTAACGGCCGATGCTGTCGGCCAGGGTATCCTTGAATCCGGCGGCAAACATCCTGAAGGGTTTCGAAGGGGGCGGCAACTGATCGGCGTCTTGTTCTTTCGTCTGGTTCATGACGGCTTCGAGAAAGACCGGTTTTCTGTAACGGGACCTGGGACCGGAAACGTCTCCTTCATCACCTCTGTGATGGTCCATCGCCCCGATTTTCCAGCCGGAAGTGTAACATGAAACACCTCGCCCGTACAGCAGGACTCTTTCCGGGGTCTTTCCGGTGCCGGCGAAAAATGAAAACGGCCGGATTTTCGTTGTTCAGCCCATCCCGATTCCTTCCTCGATATTTTTTATCGCTTCCGCATCCGAGTCGTACAAGGTGCTTAACTATCGAAATCCATGCCCGTATTTTCAATTTACAACCGCTGTCAGAAGGTGTAAGACCTATCCTGCAGGCAGCTCAATGCGTCACAACCTGTGTTGTCCGGCTTCTCAAACAAAAATCAAGTGATACCGGGGGATTTTTGCATTTTCGGATTTCAACTCCAACTTAACTTGCAAAATCCGCCAGGGAAAAAAGAACGGAAAGGAGTTGGCAATGAAAATCTGCGGGTTCGTTTTGTGTGCCGTTCTGTTCCTGCTTCTTCCGGGAAACGTCACCGCCCGGCAGGAAACGCCGCCGGAAGCGGCGACGGCATGGGTCGTCTCCTCTTCTCCCGGGCCTGATGAAGAAGTGATCGCAAAAACCTCCCCGATTCAGGTTGTTCTTGCCGGCCCTCCGGCTCCTCAAACCCTGGTCGTCGTCCTCGACGGGATGGATATCACCCAGCTGGTTAAAACAACGGAAACAGGCTTCACCTACCAACCCGTTTTCGTCCTTCCGCCGGGAAGCCATACCTTGAACATCTCAGGGACAGATGCAACGGGAAACCTCCTCCAGGCATCCATTCCCTTCAAAACACGCCACACCGCTTCCTTCGAGGAAGCCACGGTCAGCGCCGACATGACGGGAATCTACGCCACGACCTTGAGGAAGGACTCTTCCGACGGAACCACTCCCTACAACGCCGTCACGGTGGAGGGAACGGTTCAGGGAAAACTGCGGGAAGGGATCAACGAACTGTCTTTCGAAGGCTATCCCGTCTACGTGGAGCAGGACAAGCCCCTGCAAACCGGATCGGTGGAAAAGGGCCTGGATCTGAGAAGCTTCCTGATCCGGGGCGAGCACCGGGGAGACACATTCCAGGGAAAGGCCGAGTTCGGCGATGTCAACGTCGGGGAAACCCCCTTTACGGTCCAGGGCCTTCTCCGGCGCGGGACGAAGCTGAACCTCGGTTACGGCAACGGCACCCTGTCGTTCTTCTCCGTCCGTTCCCAGGCCATATACGGGATAAGACGCACCCTCGGGATGACCCACGACCAGGACAACCAGATCATCGGCGGCTCCGCCGGTTTTTCCCTGCCCGGGATCAGAACGGAGATCAAGGCGACCTACCTGACCGGTGAAGACAGTTCAGACCTCGCCTACGGCATTTCGGGAATTGAAAACGGCCTCCGGACAGGAGATGTCTCCAGTTTACGCATCACCTCGCAGATTATTCCGACGATCCTGGCCGTCGATTTTGAGGCGGCCTACAGCCGCTACGACTTCGACGACGCCGACGAATTCGACGAAGTCAGCGACACGGCCTGGCGGGTCGATTTCAGCGGAACGGTCAAGCAATATACCTACGATCTGAAATACGAGTATATCGGACGGGACTTCGAAAGCATCGCCGTCCAGGGCGGCACGAAGGACCGGGAAGGGATTTACTTCATGGGGAACGCCATGTTTCCCCGTCACAGCCTGAGTGTTCTTGCCTCGGCCTTTCGGGACAATGTCGACCGCCTTTCGCTCATGCCGAGGACGATCAACATTCCCCTGTTTCTGGATTACAATTACACCCGTTTCGCCGAAATACCCATGGGGATCTCCTTTCAGCACAGCATCCTGAAAACCTCGGATGAACCGTCCGGCTTTGCCTCCATGGAAACCGTTACCGACGCGGTCACCGGCAAGATCGCCTATATCCGGCCGAAATGGAACACCGGCCTCACCACATCCTACTCCTATATCGATGACCGGAGCGGACTCGATCTGGACACCTCCGCCGCCAACTATACCCTGACCTTCACCCTGGCGCCCCGGGAAGAGTGGTCCATCAGCATCGTCCCGAACCTGGTACAGCAGAAAAACGAGGATACGGGGGTGCGGACCGATACCTACACCACCACCGTCGATCTCCGTTCCCAGCCCTTCAGGGACCTGATCTACTGGGACCTGGGGGGAAGTTACTCCGTGTCGGAAGCCACCGACGACAGCGTGGACACGGAAATAACCGGCATCAACACGCGCCTGGCCTGCAGCTTGAGACGGTTTTTCCCGGCCGACCTGAATCCCGCGGTCGCCCTCAGGGGAAATTACCAGAGAATAAAGGATAAAGTGGCGGATACGAAAACGGATGATCTAACCCTCTTTCTGGTTTTCGAACTCCAGACAAAATTCGGACTTTGAGGTGAAATGATGAAGACACGGAAAAGATCCATACAGTTTTTTGTTTTTTTCATGACCCTTCTGTGGAGTGCGTCAGCGGCGCTCGGTGCGACGTCAGCGCCCTCCAACGTCAATGCCGCCTACGGCCAATCAACGAGCGTCACGATTCACTATACGCTGAGCAGCCCCCTGGCGTCTCCTGTGACGTCCACACAGGGAACGTTCATCTTCAACGACGCGATCATCGGATATGTCCATACGCCCATCACCACGACCTTTCAGGCTTCCGAAGTGTTAACCATACCGCAGAGCATCGTCGAAAGGGTTTTTCGGAAAGGCGGAAACACCTTCCTGTACCGGCGCAGTTTTGCCGGTACTTTCCTGGACCCCGCCAATGTGATCATCCGTATTGTCCCCGGAAGCGCCGCCGCGTTCTCCGTACGGCGGATCGAGCTTTACTTCGATAACGTCCGGAAGAAAAACGAGGAAATGGTCCCGAGAAATTTCAAGGGGCTGAAAGCCTGCGCCGACGTCTACTATAACGGTTCGGGGTTTCTGAACGGATACTGGAAAGTCGATGACCGAATCATCGGACAGGTGAACCGTTTCGTCCCGGCAGGGGGGAAAATCACCCTGGCAACGCCGCGCATTCCGGATCTGCCGACGTTTGAGCCGGGATACCATATCGTAAAATTCGTCGTCACGAGCCCCGAAATGCCTTTCGAGGTCCCGGAAATCGTATACTGGGTCAAGGGAACGGAGGCTCCCGCCAAGAAAACCTTGGCACTGGTCAAACCCCGCGACGGCATGGACATCCCGCCCGATTCCCTCTTCGAGTGGGGGAAGATGGAAAAGGCTTCCCTCTACCTCATCAGTTTTATCCAGGCCGACGACAAGAAAATCCGTTTCTCCGCCCTGACCCGCAAGAATACCTACCGGATTCCGCCCACGGTTCTCACGGAATACCTTGCGCCGGGGAAAAAGTACCTTTGGTCGGTAAAAGGATACGACACGGGAAACAATGTCATTGCCGAAAGCGCCTTGCAGAGCATTTACCTCAAGCCGCCTTCCAGCCCCTAACGGAGGAGAGTTCAATGAAACAAGCCTGAACGCCGCCGGCCGAACTTTTCAACATGCGGAAGAACTACGGCAATCGCCCGGTTTTATAATCGCCGATGATGTGGTATGGAGTTTGAGGTGGATTTCTTGGTTTGAAAGGATACCATGCTGCGAGACATCTTCATCATTGTCGCTCTTCTTCTGATCCTGGCCGGCTGTGGTCCCTCCGACAAAACAAAGGTGAATTCTCCGGGAGATACGAAACCCGCCTACGGCGACATCATGGTCGAAGGCTCCATCGGCGACGCCTCGAACCTGATCCCCATCCTGGCCTCCGATTCCAGCTCCCACGAAATCGCCGGGATGATCTTCAACGGCCTCGTGAAATACGACAAGGACATCAACGTGGTTGGCGACCTGGCCGAATCCTGGGACATCTCCCCCGACGGACTGGTCATCACCTTCCACCTCCGGAAAGGCGTCAAATGGCATGACGGACAGCCCTTCACGGCGGAAGACGTCCTGTACACCTACCAGGTGACGATCGACCCGAAAACGCCGACCGCCTACGCCGGGGATTTCCTGAAAGTGAAAAAGGCCGAAGTGCTCGATCCCCATACCTTCCGGGTCACCTACGACCAACCCTTCGCCCCCGCCCTGATGAGCTGGGGCACCGCCATTTACCCCAAGCACCTGCTGGCTGGAAAAGACATTTCCCAAAGCCCCCTCATCCGCCGCCCCATCGGCACGGGTCCCTACAAGTTCAAGGAATGGGTGACCGGGCAGAAGATCGTCCTCGTTTCCAACCCCGATTATTTCGAAGGCCGTCCCTACATCGACGGCTTCATCATGCGGATCATCCCCGACATGGCGACGATGTTTCTCGAACTCCGGGCCAACGGAATCGACCAGATGGGCCTCACACCCCTGCAGTACACGCGCCAGACGGAGAATTCCCTCTTTCGCAGGAACTTCAACAAATACCGTTACCTGTCCTTTACCTACACCTATCTCGGTTACAACCTGAAAAGCCCCCTCTTCATGGATAAACGGGTGCGGCAGGCCCTGGCCCATGCGATCGACAAAGAGGCGATCATCTCCGGCGTGCTCCTGGGCCTGGGGAAACCCGCCACGGGTCCCCTGAAACCCGGAACCTGGGCCTACAACCCCAATGTCCGGACCTATCCCCACGACCCGGCAAAAGCCCGGTCCCTTCTGGCGGAGGCGGGCTGGAAAGACACGGACGGCGACGGCATCCTCGACAAGGACGGAAAACCGTTCTCCTTCGAACTCATCACCAACCAGGGAAACGAGGTCCGGGGCAAATGTGCCGAAATCATCCAGGAAAACCTGGCCAAAATCGGCATCGACGTCAAGATCCGGATTCTGGAATGGGCCGCTTTCGTCAACGATTTCATCAACCAGCGCCGCTTCGACGCCACGATCCTGGGGTGGACGATCCCCATGGACCCCGACCTATACGATGTCTGGCATTCGAGCAAGACCCGGCTGGGGGAATTGAATTTCATTTCTTACGACAATTCCGAGGTGGACGACCTTCTGGAAAGGGGAAGAGGCACCTTCGACCAGAAGGAACGGAAGAAGTGTTACGACCGGATTCAGGAGATCCTGGCGGAAGAGCAGCCCTACAATTTTCTCTTCGTTCCCGACGCCCTGCCCATCATCCATGCCCGGTTCCGGGGAATCGAACCCGCCCCGATCGGCATCGGGTACAATTTCATCAAGTGGTACGTTCCGAAGGGAGAGCAGCGCCTGGTCATGACCCGGTAAAGAGCGGTTCCGTCCTTCCGAAATTTCGCCACGTCTCCGTCCCTTCATTGACAATCATCCAGGCCGTTAATAAAGTGTTTTTATATCGGCTCACAAGGAGAAGTCGCCAAATCAATCATCAATGGAGGAATAACGCATGATCGGGGAAACAATCCAGTCCATTATGAACGAACAGATCAAAAACGAGCTTGAATCCTATTACATCTACCTGTCCATGGCATCCTATTTCCATTCGGAAAACCTCGACGGCATGGCCCATTGGATGCGCATCCAGGCCCACGAAGAGATGACCCATGCCATGAAATTCTTCGACCACATCATCGACCGGGGCGGAACGGCCACGCTCCTGGATCTCAAGCAGCTCAAGACCTCCTGGAGTTCACCCCTGGAGGCCTGGAAAGACGCCTGCGACCATGAAAAATTCATTACCGGGAAAATTCACGGGATCCTGAATCGGGTCAGGGCGGAAAACGACTATACGGCGGAGCCCCTTCTGGCCTGGTTCGTCAACGAACAGATCGAAGAGGAGGCGAATACGGAGAAAATTCTGCGGCAGATGGAAAGAATCGGCGACAGCAGGGAAGGGCTCTTCATGCTGGATCGGGAACTCGGCACCCGGATTTTTCCTCCGGGCTCCCCCCTGGACCCGGCCGCCTATAACGCAGCAACATGAAAGACCGATCCATTGAACATTGGAAATTCCGTTCCGGGATACATCCGCCTGATTCCCCATAAGGGTGTCCCCCGGGATGCCGGATCGGAGAAACCGTGTCGTAATGTCCGATTTACATTCGAGGGCATTCTGAGTGAAGCAAGGAAGAGATTCTTCGGCTGACGCCTCAGAATGACATGACGACATCGTCTCCGGAATCCGGCAGGGTAGAAACAGGAAGGAATGAATCCATATCCGGAGGGCATACGCTGATGACCGTCTTTCTGAAACGAGCTTACGAGCAACCTGAGACGAGTGACGGATTCAGGGTTCTCGTGGACCGGCTCTGGCCGAGAGGGGTGTCCAAAGACGCGGCGCGGATCGACTTGTGGCCCAAAGACATCGCGCCGAGCACAGCCCTCCGCAAGTGGTTCGGCCACGACCCGTCAAAATGGGAGGAATTCCGGGAGCGCTACTTCCTGGAGCTTGACCGCAACCCCGGCGCAATCGAACAACTCGCTGATCAGCTTGACCGGGAAGCCGTTACCCTTGTCTATGGCGCCAAAGACAAGGAGCATAACGGGGCTGTCGTGCTCAGGGAATATCTTGAAAAACATGTCCGTCACGATCGACGCCTCCGTCGCAGTCGTCCGTGATCAACAGCCCCCCTGGGATTGAAGACGAACATGCCCCCCTCTTGAGACTGTGTCGCACCGGGTACCTGTGTCATTTCGACCGCAGGGAGAAATCTTCAGGGAATGACCCTTGGGGGAAAGCTGACACAGCCTCTCTTGGGCAGCAGGATAGAAAAGCTGCCCGGTCATGAGGCGCCTACCCGGGATAGGCCCTCACACACCGGGCAGCTGGAGGGTCTCGTTAATACGCCGGCCTATCGTGCCGCCGCAAACAGGGTTACATCGATATTCGGCCTGGGCATGAGCGGTGAAAAGACCCCCGCCCGCAGCAGCAGGAACAGGATGCAGAAATCGCCGATCAGCTCGAACACCGCAACCGCCAGCAGCAGACCCAGGCTCTCCGTCTGAACCAGGATCGGCAGCAGGAAAATCGCGATCAGGCCGATCGCAACCACGCCGAACCAGAAAATCGCCGGATACTTGTCACGG
>Ga0302246_1000104_pt1 | contig 82821 bp, 77 predicted proteins | sample AAG_UR_Trp_MG_FD_193533 | JGI IMG/M metagenome (GOLD analysis project Ga0302246, IMG submission 193533) | Enriched activated sludge microbial communities from anaerobic digester in WTTP, New Holstein, Wisconsin, United States - AAG_UR_Trp | ecosystem: Engineered > Bioreactor > Anaerobic >... | reverse complement strand
TTCTATCATGCAAATAACCTCGTTGGTTTGGTTTTGATATGTGCCTTGACAATACATATCTATCTGAATCAACGAGGTTTCTCAACTGTTTTTGCCGAATATAACCTTGCCCGTCGCGGAGCTTGGGGTGGGAGACAGGGTGCCTTTTCGCGGGAAAACGCTACGTGTGATAGTGGGCGTTAATGGTCACATATTCGTGACTTAGATCGGACGACAGAAGTCTGAATCCCTTCTTTCCCATGCCCATCCGGATGCGGACGCGGATCCGGGGAGAAGCCATGATTTCCTTCAATTCCGACTCGAACCCGGTCACGCTGCGACCGTCTTCGAAAATGGGAACCTGGTCGAAACTGACCCGGACGGCGTCAACGGGGATGTGTTCGTTGACCGTGCCGACGGCGGCAATGATCCGACCCCAATTCGGATCCCCCCCGTAAAAGGCGGTCTTGACAAGATTCGAATTGGCCACGGCATAGGCGACTTTTCTCGCTTCCGCGACGCTTTTCGCCTCTTCCACGCAAAACTCGATGACCTTGGTCGCCCCTTCCCCGTCCTTGACCATCAGGTAGGAAAGTTCCGACAGGACATGATGCAGCATTGTTTTGAATATTTGAAGATTCCCCGCACTGCGGACAGGTTTTCCCCCCGCCTTTCCGTTGGCCAGAATGAGGGCTGTATCGTTGGTGCTCATGCAGCCGTCGACGGTTATGGCGTTGAAGCTTTTATCCACGGCACTTCGGAAGACTTTATCTAAAGTATCCCTTTCAAACGTTGCATCGGTCAGGATGAAAGAAAGCATGGTCGCCATGTGGGGCTCGATCATTCCGGCGCCCTTGGCCATACCGCAGACCGTGATCTCCTTTCCATCGATTGTGCCCTTTGAGAGGGCGATTTTGGGCATCTTGTCCGTCGTCATGATCGCCTCTTCCGCGTCGGCGATTCCCGTTTCCTTCAAACCCGATACCAGTTCCGGCATGGCTCTTTCAATCTTATCGACGGGAACACGATGGCCGATCACCCCGGTGGAAGCAACGTAGACCAATTCATCGGGAATCTTCAATCGACTCGATGTGACCGCCGAGACGTAACGGGCATCCTGCAGCCCTTCTTCACCTGTAGCCGCGTTGGCAATCCCGCTGTTGACGACAACGGCCTGCCCCTCTCCCCGCTCAATCCGTTCCATATCCAGCAGAACGGGCGCCGCCTTGAAGGCGTTTTTTGTAAACACTCCGGCGGCGGTGGCCTTTTGCGTGGAAAAAATCAGGCTCAGGTCCTTGCGGCCGTCTTCCTTGATACCGCAACACATGCCGTTTGCCAGAAAACCCGGCACCATGAATTCTTGATCCATTTCAACACTCCTTGAGGCTATATCCGGCCGCAGCACTTCTTGTATTTTTTCCCGCTTCCACAGGGGCAGGGATCGTTGCGGCCGATCTTATGGCCCTCCCTCTTTACGGTTGCCGGCGCGCCGGGTTCCTCTCCGCGATTCATCGTGTAATCCTGCTTCTGCTTGGACTGCATCTCGTCGATTTCTTCCTCTCTCTGAATGCGGACCATGCACAGTTTCTCCAACGTATCCTCCTTGATGCGGTACACCATGTCCATGAACATGTCGTAGCCCTCTTTCTGATACTCGCGCACCGGGTCTTTCTGACCGTAGCCGCGCAGCCCGATCCCCTCCTTCAGATGATCCATGGCCAGAAGGTTGTCCTTCCAGTGGGTATCGATCGTCTGGAGCATGATGACCTTGATCAGATAGTCCATCAGGGGCGTTCCGAATTCCCGCTCTTTCGCACGCAGGAGATCTTTCACCGCGTTGATCAGGTCGTCGATCAGAACCGCCTTGTTCCTTTGCTCAACAGGTAAAGCCGCGTGATTCGTCTTCAGGGAAAACTGCTTGAAAATCATGTCATCCATGGTTTTCAGGTTCCAGTCTTCGGGATGGGCTTTCTCGTCGATGAATTCATCAACCAGGTTTTCCGCCACTTCCTCCAGCATCTCTTCCACGTCTTCCCAGAGGTTTTCCCCTTTGAGAACCTTTTTACGCTGTTCGTAGATGACCTGACGCTGCCGGTTCATGACGTCATCGTAATCGAGGAGGTGTTTGCGGATTTCGAAGTTCTGGGCTTCGACCCGCTTCTGGGCGTTTTCGATGGCCCGCGTGATGAACTTGTGCTCAATGGGCTGGTTTTCCTCAATTCCCAGGCGATCCATGACCGAGGCGATTTTTTCCGCGCCGAAAATCCGGAGCAGGTCGTCTTCCAGGGACAAGAAGAACCGCGAAGAGCCCTTATCGCCCTGGCGGCCCGAACGGCCACGCAACTGGTTGTCGATACGGCGGCTCTCATGCCGCTCCGTTCCCAGGATGTGCAGCCCCCCCAGTTCCGCAACCCCCGCCCCCAGCTTGATGTCCGTCCCGCGCCCGGCCATGTTGGTCGAAATGGTCACCATGCCCTTCTGCCCGGCGTTCGCCACGATTTCCGCTTCTTTTTCGTGGTTCTTGGCATTCAGCACATGATGACCGATACCGGTCCGGCTCAGATATTTGCTGAGGAGCTCCGATTTTTCGATCGAAATGGTTCCCACCAGGACGGGGCGGCCCTGCCGGTTGAGTTCCCTGATCTCTTCGATCACGGCGTTGAATTTCTCTTTTTCCGTCTTGTAGATGACATCGGGGTGGTCTTCCCGGATCATGGGCATGTTCGTCGGCACCACGACAACGTCCAGGTCGTATATCTTCTTGAATTCCGCGGCTTCCGTATCGGCCGTCCCCGTCATGCCCGCCAGCTTGGAATACATGCGGAAATAATTCTGGAAAGTGATCGAGGCCAGGGTCTGGTTTTCCCGTTCGATTTTAACCTTTTCCTTGGCCTCCAGGGCCTGATGAAGACCGTCGCTGTATCGCCTGCCCGGCATGACACGCCCCGTGAACTCGTCGACGATAATGACCTGGCCGTCCTTGACGAGGTAGTCCACATCCCTTTTGAACAGGGTATGGGCTTTCAGGGCCTGGTTCACGTGGTGGAGAATCTCGATGTTCTTCGGCTCGTAAAGATTCTGCACCTTGAGGAACCCTTCGACCCGGGAAACCCCTTCCTCCGTCAACACAACGGTCCGCGATTTTTCTTCGACCGTGTAATCCTTCTCCTGGCGGAGATTCGGAATCACCTGGTTGATCCGGTAGTATTTATCCGTCGATTCTTCGGAGGCGCCGGATATGATCAGGGGTGTCCGGGCTTCGTCGATCAGGATGCTGTCCACCTCGTCGACGATGGCATAGTGAAAATCCCGCTGGACATAATCGTCCAGGCTGAACTTCATGTTGTCACGCAGGTAATCGAACCCGAACTCATTGTTCGTGCCGTAGGTAATGTCGGCGCCGTAAGCCTCTTTCCGCTCGGCGTCGTCCATCCCGTGGACGATAACCCCGACGGACAAACCCAGGAACCGGTAAACCGGCCCCATCCACTCGGCATCCCGCCGGGCCAGATAGTCGTTCACCGTGACCAGGTGGGCTCCCTTTCCTTCCAGGGCATTGAGATAAAGGGGAAGCGTTGCGGCAAGGGTCTTTCCTTCTCCGGTTTTCATTTCCGCGATTTTCCCTTCGTTCAACACCAGGCCGCCGATGATCTGCACATCGAAAGGTCTCATGTGAACCGTCCTGTCGGCCACCTCGCGGACAACCGCAAAGGCTTCAGGCAGGATATCGTCCAGGGAGGCGCCCCGGGAAAGGGTTTCTTTGAATGCCGCCGTTTTCGCCTGCAACTGATCGTCCGACAGGGTTTTCAGGGCAGCTTCGTGCCGGCCGACTTCCTGGACAATCTGGGATAACCTCTTTATATCCCGGTCATTTTGCGTTCCGATGATTTTTTTGATAAGATAACTGAGCATAGGAATCACCTATTCTAGAAAATTATGGCAACCATCTGCCTGTGAAGGAGTGAACTGCATAGAATAACGTTGGATTTGCCCCGTTCTTCATTTGGACAGCACTTATACTGGCATCGCTGCTTTAAGTCAACTCAATTTACTCCCGTTTTGACCCGTTGAAAGCCTGTTTTTCTAAGCCCTTCATCCCAGTTCGTTTACGGAAAATTGTCTTGACTTTGTCCGGTATATTGAGCTAAACACCCGCGATACAATAAAGATCGTGATGTTTTTACCAGAAAGGAGTTTCCATGGCAAAGTACGATTCAACGACCCTCAGAAATGTTGTCGTCGTCGGGCACGGAGGCACCGGGAAAACTTCCCTGTGTGAGTCATTTCTTTATCTAAGCGGTAAATCGGACCGGCCTGGGCGAGTTGACGAGGGAACGTCCTCCATGGACTTCGAACCTGAAGAACAGAAACGGCATATTTCGATCAGCACGGCCGTCAACTTCTTCGAATGGGACAAACATAAAATCAACATCCTGGATACCCCGGGAGATTCCAACTTCTCCTTTGATACGAAAAACGCCCTTCGCGTGGCGGACAGCGCGATCGTCGTCGTCGACGCTGTCAGCGGCGTGGAATTCCAGACCATTAAAAACTGGGAATATGCGGGCGCTTTCAAGCTCCCCCGGGTGATCTTCATCAACCGCATGGACCGGGAAAGGGCCGATTTCGTCAAAGCATTCGAGAGCATCCAGGGCCTTTTGGGGGAAAAGGGCACGCCTGTTTTCCTTCCGATCGGGAAGGAGAATTCATTCAAGGGGGTCGTGGACCTGATAAATCAGAAAGCCATGATATTCGACGACCAGAAGGGAACTTTCCAGGTCTCGGATATTCCGTCCGAGATGAAGGGTGACGCGGATAAATTCCGAGAATCGATGGTGGAAGACATCGCCGAGTCCGACGAAGTATTGATGGAGCAGTATCTGGAAAACGGGGAGTTGTCGGTCGATGAACTGAAGACCGGCCTCCTGAAGGGGATCGCCTCCGGTTCCCTGTATCCCGTCCTTTGCGGATCGTCGATCAAGAATATCGGGATCACTCCTTTCATGGACTTCATCGTCAAATATCTGCCGTCGCCGATCGACCGAGGCAAGGTCTTCGGAATCAAACCGTCGGGCGGTGAAAGAGAGGAAAGGGCGCCCGAGGAATCGGCACCGTTTTCCGCCTTGGTGTTCAAAACAATCGCCGATCCGTATGCGGGGAGGCTAACCCTCTTCCGGGTCTATTCGGGAACCCTGACTTCCGACGGGAATTTCTATAATTCAACGCGAAAAACGACGGAACGGACGGGCAACATCGCTTATCTGGAAGGAAAGACCCAGAAGACGGCGGAGCAGCTCATCCCCGGCGACATCGCCGCCTTATCGAAGTTGAAGGACACTTTTACGGGAGATACCATCTGTTCCGAAAAGAACCCGGTCATTTTCGACAAAATCGACGTTCCGCCCACCATCATTTCCTTTGCCATCGAGCCCAAATCCCGGGGAGATGAAGAAAAAATCGTCTCCTCCATCAACCGCCTGGTCGAGGAGGATCCGACGCTGTCGTTTCACCGCGACGAACAGACGAAGGAAATGATCATTTCCGGCATGGGCCAGGTCCATATCGAAGTCAACATGGAGAAGATGAAACGGAAATTCGGCGTGGAAGTGAACCTCAAAACCCCCAGAGTTCCCTACAAGGAAACCATCAAGGGTAAAACCAACGTCCAGGGACGCTACAAGAAACAGTCCGGAGGCCGCGGCCAGTTCGGTGACTGCTGGCTCGATATCGAACCCCTGCCTAAAGGCGGCGGATTCGAGTTCCTCGATAAAATCGTCGGGGGGGTCATTCCACAGCAATACCGTCCCGCCGTGGAGAAGGGAATCGTCGAGGCGATGGAGGAAGGCGTTGTGGCCGGTTATCCCCTTGTCGATGTGAGAGTTTCTCTCGTAGACGGATCCTACCATACGGTCGATTCATCGGAAATGGCTTTCAAAATTGCCGGCTCCATGGGATTCAAGAAGGGCGTGATGGCCTGTCAGCCGATTCTTCTGGAACCGATTGTGAATATTGAAATCGAAATTCCCGACGAGTACATGGGAGATGTGATCGGCGATCTGAACAGCCGCCGGGGCAAGGTTCTGGGAATGGATTCAAAGGGCGCCAACCAGATAGTCAAGGGCCAGGTCCCCCTTGCGGAAATTCTGAAGTACGCACCGGATCTGACTTCCATGACCAGCGGCCGGGGAACGTTTACCTACTCGCATTCCCATTACGAGGAAGTCCCCGCCCATCTGGCGGAAAAAATCATCGCGGAATCGAAGAAGGATAAAGAAGAGGCATAAAATGGCTTTTACGTTCGGCATCATCACGATCAGCGATAAGGGTGCCCGGGGTGAAAGACTGGATACGAGCGGTCAGGAAATACGAAGTATCCTCGAACAGAACGGTTTTCAATTTTCCGACTATGTGATCGTTCCCGATGAAACGGAACCCATTCGCGCCGCGCTTCTTTTGTTTGCCGACGAAAAAAGGATTGATCTGATTATGACCACCGGGGGTACGGGCGTCAGCCCCCGGGATGTCACCCCCGATGCAACGCTTCCCGTTCTGGATAAGGAAATCCCGGGAATGGCCGAGGCGATGCGGAGGGAAAGCGCTCTCATCACGCCTCACGCCATGATATCACGCGCCGTTGCCGGAATCAGGGGAGCGTCCCTGATTATCAATCTGCCCGGGAGTCCCAAAGGGGTCAGGGAAAATCTGGCGACGGTTCTTCCCGCCTTGAAGCATGCCATTGCTAAGATCAAGGGAGATCCATCAGATTGTGCTTCCTGAGATTTTCCTTGATGCGGTCCACGTGGCTGCCCGGCCAATAAATCCTTGAACAGGACGGACAGAGGTAGAAGTGATCCTGGGTTTCCAGAACATAAGGAGGAACCCGATCCAGAACGTCGTTTTTAACGATCCGCCTCAGCCGAACATTGCAGACGGAACAATAACGGAAAAAATGCTCCCTCTCCGGCCCGACCGGGAATTTATCCAGCAGTTCGGATAACTGCCCGTCCAGCGTTTCCTCCTCCAAAACAACCGTTTCAACTTCGCCGGGATAGTATTGGAGGTTTTTCCTCCGGGTCAAAAGAACACGCCTGTCTCCGCGCGCCCTTCTCCAGAAGGATCGATCGGCTTTACCCCCGTGGCAGATCGTGTCATACCCGAGCAGGCGAAGCCATTTTGCCAGTTTACCCAGATTGTGATCGGTAATGAATTTTACCGGTTCAGAATGGTTCTTCGGATTTCTTGTCATCATCCGCCGCTTTGACTTCGTCGTAGTTCCGAACTTCCCTGCGCAGGTCACGAATGGTTTTGTTCAGGTGGGCGATGGTCCGGCTCAAGCGAAACCGCTCCACGATACCCATGCAACCCATCAAGACCACACCGACCAGGCAGGATATGAACACCAGCATGTATGTCGGCCATTCGATATAAAAGAAATCGTAATACTTCAATTTGATGGGAATCGTGTTTTCCAGGGAAAAGGTGATGACGAAAAGAATCAGAATCATGATCAGAATCGTATAGATGACTTTCATATTGAATCCTCCTGACAAACATTCTTGAAATAAGGCAAAAGTTTTTCCCAGGTTTTGATCAAGTCATCCGGGATGACGCGCACTTCGCCGATAATGGTCATGAAATTCGTATCCCCTATCCATCGGGGCACGATATGGATATGGACATGGTCGTCCACTCCCGCTCCGGCGGCCTTGCCCAGATTGATGCCGATGTTGAACCCTTCGGGATGAAGGCATTCCTGCAGCGCCTTCACCGATATATCCACCAGCTCGAAGAGTTCCAGCTTCTCTTCCGCCGAGAGATCGCTCAACTTGAAAACATGCCGGTATGGAATAACCATCAGGTGGCCGTTGATGTAGGGATAGAGGTTCATCATGACGTAAGCCGTCTTCCCCTCCATGAGGATCAAATCCTCCTGGCGCAGGGATTCCTTGCAGAAAACACAACCGTCCGGCTTTCCGGATTTCAGATAACACATTCTCCAGGGCGCATATATCGCTTTCATCGACACTCCCGTTCTTCAATGATGATTTGAAACGATCAGGCAATCTCCAGAATTTCGATCTCGATTCGATCCTTTATTTCAACAATACCCAGGGTGTTGAACGGCAGATAGCGATTGTTCGTCGCCGACCCCGGATTGAACAGGATAATCCCATCCGTTTTGGAAACAGACGGATCATGGGTATGTCCGTGAATCAAGCAATCAACCCGGCCGAAAAATCGATTTATTTTCTCTCCCAGGTTGGCCGACATCCCCCATCCCTTGACTTTGTTGATATCGTGAATGAGAGCGATCCGGAAACCGTTTATTTCCATGAGCGATTTATCCGGATATCTTTTGTGCAGTGAAATCGGGTCCATGTTCCCGCAAACGACCGCTAGTTCCTTCTCTCCGAACATGTCGAGCACCTCCGGAGAGACCACGTCGCCTGCATGAACGATTAAATCCGCATCTTTTAAATACTGAGTGATAATTTCCTCAAAATGTTCGTCGTAACCGCTCAGATGGGTATCCGAAATAACGCCCAATTTCAAAACACGACCTCCCCGCCAAGGCATGCCGATTATATCGACATGATCTGAAAAAACAAGCTTTTTATCCCTGTTTATGCTTCGATGTCCGTATTTATCCCGCCATATTCCGAATCTGTTTGACAATCTTTCTTCCTGTCTGTATTGGATAGACATCTATTTTCTGTGGGAGTCATGAGATGATTGAAAATACGCTGGATAAACTTGCGGAAAAAATACTGGGTCTCGATGAAGCTTCCCTGGCGACTCTCTGGGACAAATACAAAACGAGGATGGACAACTTCGACCGGTCCAGGGAATGGGAAAAAGCCGTCGTGATCTTCTTTATCATCAATGCCGTCAGGGCAAAAAATCATATTTTTAACGAACATATCCGGCTTGAGGAGCAGATGGCGAAATCCCCCCCCCAAAAGACCATCAAAAGTAAGAAACCCGATCTCAGAATCATAAAATAATGGATCTCCAAGAAGCCCGGGAAAGGGTCGCTTATTTAAGAAGAACGATCCGGTATCACAACGAACGTTACTATCAGTTCGACGCCCCGGAAATCACGGATGCCGAATACGACCTCCTGATGGCCGAACTGGATACGCTGGAAAAGGAGTACCCTTCCCTGCTTTCCCCGGACTCTCCAACCCAGCGGGTCGGGGTCGAACCCCTGGAAAAATTTTCCGCCGTCCGGCATCTGACACCCATGCTGAGCCTCGGGAACGCCTTCTCCGACGAAGAAATGATCCAGTTTTCCGATCGAATCCGGCGTCTGCGCGGTCTCGACGAAGCGATTTCTTTCATCGTCGAACCGAAACTGGACGGACTGGCGGTCAACCTGATTTATGAAAGGGGGATGCTTGTCCAGGCGGCTACCCGCGGTGACGGTGAAACGGGGGAAGACGTCACGCAGAACATCAAAACAATTCGGTCCCTGCCTCTTTCGATCCCGGTGCTGCAGGGCGCTCCCGTTCCGGACGTCATTGAAATCCGCGGTGAAGTGTGCATCGGAATCGAAGCCTTCCGGAAGCTCAACGCCCGTCGGATGGAAGAGGGGGAACCGCCGTTCGCCAATCCCCGCAACGCCGCCGCCGGGTCCCTGAGACAGCTCGATCCGCGCATCACCGCCAGGCGCCCCTTGATCATCTATCTGTATGCCGTAGGATACCAGGGAGGCCTTGCCTTCGGCAGCCAGGATGAAGCCCTGAAACAGCTGTCCCGCTGGGGATTTCCCGTCAATCCCTATATCGAGAAGGCCGGTGACATTTCGGCATGCATCGATTACTACCATCGCATGATGGAGATGCGGGAAACGCTTCCCTACGAAATAGACGGCATCGTGGTGAAAGTCGACTCGTTCGAAATTCAATCCCAGCTGGGCTTTGTCTCCAGAAGCCCGAGATGGGCCATCGCCTGCAAATTTCCCTCGCGTCAGGAAACGACCCTCATTGAAGACATTGTCGTCCAGGTGGGAAGAACGGGAGTCCTGACGCCGGTGGCCATCCTGAAGCCGGTTTCGGTCGGCGGGGTCATGGTCGGCCGGGCCACCCTGCACAACCTGAACGAGATCGTCAAGAAAGATATCCTGATCGGCGATACGGTAGTGGTTCAGCGGGCGGGAGATGTCATTCCCGAAGTCGTTTCCGTCCGGAAGGAAAACAGAACCGGCCGGGAAAAACCCTTTGTCATGCCTTCCCGTTGTCCCGAATGCGGCTCCGAGGTCGTCCAGCTCGAAGGAGAGGTCGCTCACCGCTGCATCGGCCTGGCCTGTCCCTCTCAGATCAAGGAACGGATCAAACACTTCGCCTCGAGAAACGGGATGGATATCGAAGGCCTGGGAGACAAACTGGTTTCGCAGATGGTCGACAAGGGCATTATCAAGGATCCCGCCGATCTTTTTCACCTGAAGCGGGAAGACTTTCTTTTGCTGGACAGATTCGGGGAAAAATCGACGGACAACCTGGTTTCCGCCATTGAAAAGTCCAAAACAACACCCCTTGACCGATTTATCTACGCCCTGGGAATAAGGCACGTCGGGGAACACGCATCGAGATTGCTGGCCCGGACATTCAAATCCCTGGAGGCAATCGAAAAGGCCGAAGAAAGCGATCTGATCCGGATCCGCGACATCGGCCCCGAGGCGGCCGGCAGCATCGTCCGTTTCTTCAGGGAGCCGCAGAATCTTCACGTCCTGTCGAAGCTGAAATCCGCGGGTTTTGTTCCAAGGGACGCTTCGGGACAGTCATCCTCCCCGATATCGGGAAAATCCTTCGTCTTTACGGGAAGTCTGAAAAAAATGGTCAGGGAAGAAGCCAAACGCCTCGTTCTTTCCAAAGGCGGCCTTGTCCATTCGTCGATCTCACCGAAAACGGATTTCGTTGTTGCGGGCGAGGCGGCGGGTTCGAAGCTGGAGAGGGCCATGACTTATCATCTGACCATTTTAACGGAGGAAGAGTTTCTGGCCATGATCGGTGGAATCCCATGACAGCCGCGACAAGAGCCCACTTGATCATCTCCGGACTGGTGCAGGGAGTGTTCTTCCGGCACCACACCCGGAAAAACGCCATACGGCTCGACCTGACGGGGTGGGTCAGAAACCGGCCCGACGGAAACGTGGAAGCCGTATTTGAAGGGACGGAAGAAAACGTCGCCCTGATGATAGACTGGTGCAGAACCGGTCCGCCCTCCGCCCGCGTCACGGATGTCGAAATAACCCGTGAAGAGGCGACCCACTCCTTTTCGGATTTCACGATCCGCTACGATTAGGGGAACGTGAAATTCCGGGAGGAACCCCTGTGTCAGCGGTACTCCTTGAGCGTATCGGCAAACCCGTCCATGGCCCTGAGGATCGTCGTATCATCGACACAGAAGGCAATCCGGATATGACCGGGACCACCGAATCCCTGCCCCGGAACCGCGAGGATTCTTCTCTTTTGAAGGGCGCGCACAAACGCCACATCGTCTTCGATCGGTGTCCGGGTAAAGAGATAAAAGGTTCCGTCCGGCTTGACGATATCGTATCCGGCCGATGCGAGGCCGTCACAAAGAAGATCCCGCTTGCGCTTGTACTGTGCGATGTCCACGTGAATACCCTGCATGTGCGTCATGACCCTCTGCATGATGGCGGGGGCGTTGACGAAACCCAGGACCCGGTTGTAGAGCATGATGCCGTCCATGAGTTCCTTGTAATCCGATATCCCGGGATTGACGGCCAGGTAACCGATACGTTCCCCCGGAATGGAAAGGGTCTTTGAATAGGAGGATGCGCATATGCTGTGCGGATAGGCCCCCAGGATACTGGGAACCTCGATCCCGTCAAAGACGATTTCACGGTACGGTTCATCGGTCATCAGATAAATGGCGCGGCCGTATTCCCGTCCCTTCTCCTTGAGCGTGTCCGCCAGCAACGCAATGGAAGCCGCATCATAGACGCGACCGGTGGGATTGTTGGGCGAGTTGAGGAGCACGCCCTTGGTCTTCGGCGTGATCGCCTGCCCGATCGCCTCCACGTCGAGGGAAAAATCCGCCTTTGCCGGAACCAGGACCATCTTCCCGTTGGCATTGTCGATATAGAAACGATATTCCATGAAATACGGAGACGGAACGATCACCTCGTCTTCCGGGTCCAGGAGGACTTTCAGAACGACATTGAGAGCGCCGGCGGCTCCGCAGGTCATGACGATCTGTTCCTTGGCGATGTCGATCCCCTGAGTCTTGCGGATATGGGCGGCCACGGCCTCCCGCGTATCGTCATAGCCGGCGTTCGACATGTATCCGTGGACACCGGGTGTTTCTTCGCTGACGATTTTCTGAAGAATCCGCTTGAATTCATCCGGCGGCGGAACGTTGGGATTGCCGAGAGTGAAATCAAAGACATTCTCCGCACCATACTGCTTCTTCAGGAGAACCCCTTCCTCAAACATTTTTCTGATCCAGGAGGATTTTGTCACAAATTCATGTATTTTTCCCGAGACGGCCATAATTCTCTCTCCAAATGATTTGAAATCGACCCCGTGCTTTGCGTGCAGAAACTACCCGATTTGTTTTTCTCAGGTCAAGCTTTATTTGGTCCCGCCTGAAAGCCGTTTTTCAGTCCTGATTCAAGCGGACGGTCCCGTCCGACCGTTCTGCCGATCGATTGAAGCTCCTTTTTCAGAACTTCCAGATAACCGTCCATCTCCGTGGCGACATGGGTTTTTCCCGGATAAATGTCATAGTGCATTCGGTATGATTCCGGAGTGAAATCGAGCATCACGACATTCGCCCCCGCCAGAAGGGCCTTTCTTCTCCCGTCTTTTTCCAGGACACCCAGGGCGGTCGTGGCGGGAATATTCGCCTTGGGCAAAAGCAGCCGGGCCAGGGAAACCACCTTCAAGGTCATTTCCCCCGATCCTCCGGGAAATTCGGCCAGCGGCGTATCCGGGTGCGCAATGAAGGGACCGATTCCGATCATGTCCGCCGGAAGGTCTCTCAGATACAGGAGGTCTGCCGCCAGATCGTTTACGTCCTGACCGGGCAGGCCGACAAGATTGCCTGCCCCGGTTTCGTATCCCAATTCCTTCAACCGGAGAAGACATCGCCGCCTGTTTTCATAGGAAGAACCGGGCCGAAGCGATTCAAAAAGCGCTTTGGAAGCGGTTTCATGCTTGAGGAGATAGCGATCGGCGCCGGCTTTCCTGAAAGCGCGATAATCTTCGTAACCTCTCTCCCCGATCGACAGGGTAACGAAAAGATCCGTTTCCTCCTTGATTTTTCTGATCAGGGCGCAGATGCGATCCGCGGCCATCAGGTCTTCCCCGGACTGCAGGACGACGGTCGAAATTCCGCAGGCTGAAATTTTTTTTGCGACAGCCAGGATCTCTCCCTCCGCCATGCGGTAACGGTGGATTTTCGTGTTTTCTTTCCTCAGGCCGCAATACCGGCAATGCTGATGACAGATGTTGGATGTTTCGATAATGCCGCGCAGCAAAACGGCGTTCCCCACCGTTTTTTTTCTCACTTCGTCGGCCGTATCATGCAGGTATCGGAGGGTTCCGGTATCCGAAGCCGATAAGATAACGGCCAGGTCTTCAACACGGATATTCCCGCCCAGGGTCAGTCTTACGATGATATCTCCGATTGCGGAATCCGGCATGTTAAACAGTCCCAAGATTACGGATCACGGTCATTGCGGCACAAAGTGCAAGGGCCGCCCAAAATAAAGGGGTTTGACCCTTTCGTAAGATCAAACCCCTGTTTGCTTTTTGAATCAAGCTCAAATTCAACTAGGCCTCATGAGGCAGTTTCGTTCCCCTCTTCACGTAGTGCGTGTGAAGCAGGTGATGCGATTTATGTCCCAGAGGTTCTTTCAGGAATTTCTCGTAAACCGCCGTAATGGCCGGATTCTCGTGAGACTGCCTGAACTTCTGGACTTCACCGTCGTCCTTGTAAAGCGCTCCGGCGCGCAGCATCCGGATATCGTCGTTGGTGGGAATCGGCTCGCCGCCGCCGGCGACACAACCGCCGGGACAACACATGACCTCGACAAAAGCGTATTCCGCCTTGCCGTCGCGGATCAGATCCATGACCTTCCGCGCATTTCCCAGTCCGTGGGCGACGGCCACTTTAACCGGCCCCAGGGGGCCGACGGCCACGGTGGCTTCCTTCACGCCTTCCAATCCCCTGACCGGGGTGATGTTGAGATCTTTCAGCTCTTCACCGGTGACAACGGCGTAAACCGTCCGGAGCGCCGCTTCCATCACGCCGCCCGTCGTGCCGAAAATCGTGGCGGCGCCGGTGTACTCGCCCATGGGAGCATCGTATTCCCCGTCGGGCAGGTTCACGAAATCGATGCCCGCCTCCTTGATCATCCGGGCCAGTTCCCTGGTTGTCAAAACGTAGTCGACATCCTTGAACCCGCTTCCCGTCATCTCGTCCCGCTGGCATTCGAATTTCTTCGCCGTACAGGGCATGATGGATACGACCACGATATCTTTGGGATCGACCCCGGCGGTTTCCGCATAGTAGGTCTTTGCCAGGGCGCCGAACATCTGCTGCGGCGATTTGCATGTGGACAGGTGATCCAGCAGATCCGGATAGAAATGTTCGCAGAACTTGATCCAGCCGGGACTGCAGGAGGTGATCATGGGCAGGGTGCCCCCCTCTTTGACTCTTTTCAGGAGTTCATTCCCTTCCTCGATAATGGTCAGGTCCGCCGTGAAGTTCGTGTCGAACACCCTGTCGAAACCAAGCCTCCTCAAAGCGGAAATCATCTTGCCCGTCACCAGCGAACCTGCCGGCATGCCGAATTCCTCACCCAGGGCGGCGCGGATAGCCGGCGCCTCCTGGACGACAACGTGTTTTGTGGGGTCTTCGATAACCTTCCAGACGGCATCGATGTCGTCTTTCTCCGCCAGCGCCCCGACCGGACAGGCCATGACACACTGACCGCAGGCAATACAGTTGGTCTGGATCAGGGGCAGATTATACGCAGGAACCACGCTGACTTCGCCGCCGCGGCCCATCGGCGTCAGGGCATTGACAGTCTGCACCTGCTCACAGACCATGACGCAACGGCGGCAATTAATGCACTTCCTGCTGTCCCGGACGATGGAAGGGCTCGAATCATCGAGGAAATCCTCCGTATCGAATTCCACCATGTCGTAGCGAACCTCTTTGACGCCCACCGCTTCCGCGACTTTCTGCAACTCGCAGTTTCCGTTCCGGACACAGTAGTTGCATTCCTGCGGATGATTCGCCAGGATCAATTCCACGATCATCTTTCTCGCCTTGCGCACCGTCTCGGAACTGGTTTTGACCACCATGCCCTCCCGAACGGGGTACACGCACGAAGCAACCAGGGTGGGCATGCCTTCGACTTCCACCGAACAGACTCGGCAGGCACCGGGGGTGTGATCCATTTCCAACCAGGCGCAAAGGGTCGGGATATTGATTCCGGCGGACTTTGCCGCTTGCAGAATCGTACTTTCCGCCGGCACATTCACTTTGATATTATCAATCGTAAGCGATACTGTTGACATTGATTCTCCTCCATTTTCTTTTTTCGTCTGATGCTGAAATCGTTTCTTCGCAGTTCTCAAAACAACGGCCTTCTTTGTAGCTAACACTGGCATGACGTATCGGAATGACAAAGGAAGTCATCCCTGAAATATTTCAGTATCGTCGATATCGGCATGATCGGAGACTGGCCCAACGCGCACAGGGTTGTCTTCTGCATCAGCCTTGCCGTTTCCGCCATGATGTCGATATCCCTTTCCTCGGCAATGCCTGCGGAGACTTTATTCATGATGTGATAAAGCTGCTCCGTTCCCAAACCGCAGGGGATACACTGGCCACAGGACTCATGGGCGAAGAAACTCAAGGTGTTCTGGAGGAAATCGACCGGACAATCATCCTCGTCACAGACGAGAATCACACCCGAACCGAGGGTTACGCCCGCCTTGATGGTCTGATCGATATCCAGGGGGAGATCCAGCAGATCCGGACCTAAGACGCCCCCTGCAGATCCGCCGACCTGGGCGAATTTGAAGGCTTTCCCATTTTTTATGCCCTTGCCGTAGACGTCGATGATCTGCCGTAACGTCGCCCCCATCGGCAGCTCGACAAGGCCCGTCCGGTTGAGTTTACCCGACAGGCAGTACAGTTTCGTTCCCGCACAGGTCGCCGTACCGACGGATTTGAACCAGTCCGCACCGTTTTCGATGATCATCGGGACCGATGCGTAGGTTTCCACGTTGTTTACATTGGAGGGTTTTCCCATGAAGCCTGCACCGGCCGGGAACGGCGGTCTTACCCGCGGCTCACCGCGTTTTCCTTCCATGGAATTGATCAGGGAGGTTTCTTCTCCGCAGACATAGGCACCGCCGCCTTCCTTGATGAAGATGTCGAACTCGAAGGCGGTCCCGCCGATGTTCTTTCCCAGCCAGCCCTTCTGGCGGGCCTGATCGATCGCCGCCTGCAGGCGGTCGATACATCTGCGATATTCACCGCGGATGTAGATGTAACCGGTTTTCGCCCCGATCGCATAACCGCACAGGGCCATTCCCTCGATCAGCATGTGGGGATCTTCTTCCATCAGGACACGGTCTTTGAATGTTCCGGGCTCTCCTTCGTCGGCGTTGCAGATCACGAACTTTTCCATGTCTCCCTTGGGAACGAAGGACCATTTGACGCCCGTCGGAAATCCCGCGCCGCCGCGGCCGCGAAGTCCCGAATCCTTGACGACCTGGATGACCTCTTCCGGTTTCATCCCGGTGATCGCTTTCTTGAAAGCGGCATATCCTCCCATGCCGACGTAACTGTCGATGCTGTTCGGATCGACTTTCCCCACTTTTGCCAGAAGCCGCTTGGTCTGACCGGCTTCGTCAATCACGCAGGCGGCTCCCGCCACTTCGGGACTACTGTGTTCTTTCAAACCGGTCGGTTCCTTCTGACGATAGTCATCCAGCAGCGCCTTGATCTTTTCATCCGTCAGATTGCCGTGCAGATCGTAATTGACCATCATCGCCGGCGCCACGGAACAGACCCCCAGGCATTCGCAGGCCTCCAGATAAAACAAACCGTCTTCCGTCGCTTCGCCTTCCGTGATCCCCAAATATTTTTCCAGCGAGTCGAAAACGGTCGCGGCTCCCATCACGTGACAGGGTGCCGACTTGCAGACCCGGATCACATATTTCGCCCTCTGCTCCGTGTCGAACATGGAATAGAAACTGACAAAACCCGTAAGGACGCTCTCCGGAATCTTCATGTACTCGGAGACCGCGTTCAGCGTATCCATGTCGAGCTGATTTTTTCCTGACAGAATCTCCAGATCCCGCAACACCAACATGAGATTTTCTCTCCTGTTGCCCCTTGCTTCGATTACCTCCTTGATGCTTGCTTCTGTAATCATGTTGTCTCCCTCACCGCCCCTTTCCTGATATTTGAGTTTCATTTTCAAAATGAACCCGTTTCCCTTTTTATGTTCTACAATCTTCCGGGTTATTCCACGCTCCTGATCAAACCGCTCTTCAATCCACGGCGTTATAACGCCCCCCTTTTCCTCATTCTCCGGGAAGAAGCAACCGTATTCCCCATAAACTGATCTTGATGCGGATTAACGCGTTTGTTTCGCGGAATTCGAACGGTACGCAGCACTCCGCGAAATGGTTTAATCTACGGGACCAAACCGCATGTGGAAAGCAATCGCTGCCTTTTATTCTGATTAAAGCTTCTTGATACCTATCTGGAACACGATGTTCTTTTGTAGATTTTTGAGGATTGGGATGTTTTAAACCGGCTGGTCACAACTGAAACACGCAAACTCAATTATCCGTTAAAATACAGCATATTCCAGCTTTTATTACCTTCTTCGTATCCCTTGTCATTTTCTTTTCAAGGAACCACATGCCTTGAGTTCCTGCCACATTACTCCCCCATCTGTCAATTATTTTTTAACGATTCTTTCCATTTCTTATCGCTATAGAGAAAATCCGTCCGCATTGAACCATCATGAATTCTCCGTGCAGAGAAATACATAATATGGTATAAGAAGCAAAATTTTCGACATGAGAGAGGAAACACCATGAAAAAGCTTTCTTATTGCCTGTTTTTATGGATATTATTTGCCCTTTTCTCCTGTTCGACCGTCCCCGTTACGGGCCGGACGCAGTTGAATCTCATTCCCGCCGATTCGATGTTATCGATGAGTTATCAGGAATACGATAAATTCCTCAAATCGAACAAACTCAGTACGAATGCAGCGGAAACCGAACGGGTGAAACGGGTGGGGAAAAATATTGAAAAGGCGGTTTATCGATACTATGCCGAAAGAAACCTGACCCAGCAGTTATCGGGTTATAACTGGGAATATAACCTGGTCGAATCCAAGGACGTCAATGCATGGTGCATGCCGGGAGGAAAGGTGGTCATTTACACGGGGATCCTGCCCATTACCGCTGACGACACGGGGCTGGCCGTCGTGATGGGACATGAAATCGCCCACGCCGTTGCCCAACACGGGAACGAAAGAATGTCCCAGCAGTTGGCGCTCCAGATGGGCGGGCAGGCGCTGGCCACCGCGGTCGCTACACAACCGGCATTGACCCAGCAGCTATGGATGGCGGCGTTCGGTCTCGGTTCGCAGGTAGGCGTTCTTCTTCCCTACAGCCGTCTCCAGGAAAACGAAGCGGATCTCATCGGTTTAACTTTTATGGCCATGGCAGGATATGACCCGAGAAAGGCAATCGACTTCTGGGAAAGAATGATGAAAGGAAAAACGGGGCAGGCTCCTCCGGAATGGCTCAGTACGCATCCCGCCGACCAGACCCGGATCCAGCACATCAAATCGATCATGCCGTCGGTGATGAAGTACTACAAGGCCGGTTGAAAGATCCGTCCCGTCCCGTTGCAACTCTGCACTGGGACGGGACAATCCATCTATCATCCTTCCGTCCCGTAGCGGTGCAAAACACGCCCGCCCGCAATGGTCAACCCCGCACTGTGGTAAAACCCGCCTTTCACTTCCATGGGCATGAGTTTTTGCAGTTCCCGGTTAAAGGTCCCGGAGAATTTCACGTCGGCATCGCCTCTCCAGATATCGTCCACCTCGAGGCTGGCGACGCTGGTTGCAATTTCGTGCACGACCGCCTTTTCTGGATCTTCGATGCTGGGGAAATGACGCAACAGGAAGAATTTCACACGCGGCAAAGAGGTTCTGTCTACTTTCTCTTTCAAAATCAGCGACCCCTCGATCAACCTTTCCCCATTGGCCTCACAGATTCCCTTCAGTTTCGCACCGGGACCTCTGCCGCCGATTTTGGGGTTCAATGCATGGAGCTTCGTCATGTAAATCCGCCCCAGAACCTTCGGGAATCCCTGGATAAAGCCTCTCACCAGGGTAAAGTCGTTGTCCACCCAGATGAAGGGGACGAGATACCCCGTCTCACCCTGATAACTGCACTGCAGCAGGACGATGCATTCCTTGTAAATCGAACGCTCCGGGTTCTCATAGGCCATATCGGGATTCGATTCGCTGACGGAGATCCATTCGACAAACCAGACGATACCCGATCCCGGCTCCGGTCCCATTTCAAGGGGCGCAGGTATAAATTTTCTTGCCTGATCCGGATCCGTCTTGAACAGCAGTTGCATCAATTCGCCGCCGTAGTACCAGGGCGGCGCGTCGACCAGGGATGACCTGCCTTCCGGCGTAAGGGGCAGGCAATAACCTTTCAGGGAACAGGATGTGTTTTCCATGGAGTGCCTCTCAGAATGAATTATTCACGACCCATGCTATAGTGAAGTCATCGCAACGTGTCAAGGGATTCTCGAAAAAACGGGGGGATCCTGTACCACGCCGGGCGTCACGCGGACAATGGGATCACTTCCTGGTCATCACCCACGTGCCGTCCCAGGACTGCGGTTCTTCGGACAGGAGTTCCCGGCACTTGGCCACATAAGCCCGGGCCGGGGCATCCGTGTCCTCGATGACCAGAAACTCGGCCAAGGCCGCCTTGAAATCCCCCCGGTAATAGGATTGCAGACCCTTCTCAAATTTCTTAATCGTTTCCCTGCGAGTTTCATAATCTTCCGCGAACATGGGTTCGAAGACGGTAACGGCTTCTTTTTTCCCGACGACACGAACCCTGGAAAGTTGCCGGACCGGGAAGGCGTCCCCGATCCGGTCCAGTGTGAATTGAGAGATCATGGTATAGGAACCGAATTCCTTGTTGATCCCTTCCAGACGTGAGGCGAGATTCACGGAATCGCCCATCATGGTGTAATCGAACCGGGTTTTCGAACCCATGTTCCCGACCACCACCACACCCGTGTTGACCCCGATCCGCATTTTAAGATCCCCGTCGATCTTCTTCCGGAAAGAGGGCCGCAATTCCGCCAGTTTCTCCTGGCATCTCAAGGCGGCCCGGACGCAGCGGACGGCATGATCTTCCTGTAAAAGAGGAGCGTTCCAGAAGGCGATGATGGCGTCTCCCTCGTATTTGTCCACGGTTCCCCCCTCTTCATGAATAATCTCCGTCATGGCCGATAAATATTCGTTCAGGATAGAGGTCAACTCCTCGGGCGACAATTTTTCCGAGATGCCGGTAAACCCCTCCAGGTCCGAAAAGAAGATGGACAATTCCCGGCGTTCGCCGCCCAGTTTCAACCTCTCCGGATTTGCGATCAGTTCCTCGATCACGGCCGGGCTCAGATATTGCTGGAACGCATTCTTGATGAATCTTTTCTGACGGCCTTCCGTACCGTAATAGAGAAGACCGGCGCTGACCAGGGTCAGGACGACCCCTGTCTCCGGTACCACCAGGGGAAGCCAGAATCCCCTGGCATAGGCGAGGGAACAGACGGCGAGAGGCATGCACAGCGAAACCAGGTATATGGCCGCCGTCTTATAGATTTGGGTAACCAGGGAGGAAAAGACCCCCGCAAACAAAACCAGCAGGAGCGTGACAACCAGAGAAACCGCATTCGGCGTTTCCCGGATGAAAGAACCGGACAGAATATTGTCCAGAATGGTCTGATGAATCATGACGCCCGGATAAATTCCGGACAGCGGAATGGATCGCAGATCCATGAGACCGGGGGCGGAAAATCCGAAAAAGACATAGCAATCCCGAAAAACCTGCGGATCGATATCGGGTTTTTCCCCCTGGAGAATCTTGAGCTCGCTCTGGAGGATGGAAGCGGCACTGTAGGCATGCGTGAATCTGGACGGCTGCTTGAAGCGCAGGATCGACCGTCCCTGGCTGTCAAAAGGAATCGGATTGTTTCCCACAACCAGGGTGTTTTTTTCAATCGAGACGTTTTTTTCGGGATGGGCGGTCAAATAGACCCCGAACCCCAAAGCCGGAACCCACTGGTCACCGAAATGGTTTAACAGGGGAACCCTCCGGTAGACGCCGTCCATATCGGGGTTCATGTGCACGTTGGCTAAAAGGAAGGCATGTTCCGAAATTTCCGGAATGGGGAAACTCGCCCTTTTGTAGGTCGCTTTTTCAAGAAAACGGGCCGTATCCCCTTCCCTTCCGGCCGGTACCAGGGGATTTTTCTTGACACCCGCAGGCCAGCCTTGAAATTCCCCGGTGGTTTCACCCAGGAACATCGAACCCGCAAACTTTCCGCAATTCAGGATCGCCTCGCCGAACAGACGATCGTCCTCGACGCCGTATGCCGAGGGTTCCGTAAAAAGGACATCGAACCCGACCGACCTTGCGCCGCCGCGATGGCAGAAATCAACAATCTTTCCGTAGACTTCCCGCGGCCATGGCCAGGCGAGATCGTTTGTCTGCTTCGCCCAGTCCAGGCTGTTCTGATCCAGAAGAATAAGCCGGACTTTATTGTCCGTTCCTGTTTTTTCAGTCCACCCTTCCAACAGATTGACCCGCCAGTCCCAGCTTCTCAGTTCCCACAGATCCAGCCAGCCCGGAATCCACAGGAGAACGGCGACGCTGAACCCCACCAGCGAGGCAAGCAACCCCTGTAAAAGTTTGCGATAGGTCGGGGACTTAAACCTGTTCAGCATAGACGAATCCGATCAATCGACGCCTTCCGTCGCATCCAGGAATCTCTTCTGGCGGGCTGAATTGACGGGAATGGATCCGTGAGCCTGGTACACCTTCGATATTTCCCGGATTCTGCCGTCCGGTGACGGGTGGGTGCGGTAAAAATCAGCGGTATTGGGTTTCAACCGCTGCTTCATGGTCTGCAGGACACGGGTCAAGGCCCCCGGATCATATCCCAGGGCGGCGAGAATATAAAGCGCACCCTGGTCCGCCCTAAATTCCTGATTTTGCGAATAACCGTTGGCAATCAGAGTGGTTGTGATATCCCCGATCGATCCGTCGAAAAGTTCCGCCAGTTGCTGATTGTCGGCTTTCCGGTCCTTCAATGCTTCTTCCGCAACCATTCCCAGGACCTGGGTGATCCGATCCTGCCGGATGGCCTGCAGGCCGTGCTTGTATTGCACATGGGCGATCTCGTGGGCAACAACGGCGGCAAGCTCGTCTTCCGAACGGCAACACTTCACAAGCCCCTTCGAGATAAAGATCAACCCTCCCGGCGCGGCGAAGGCGTTGATCTCGTCGGAGGCGACAACCAGGAAATGGTAGCCTCCGAATGTCTCGGGGCGCGTGGATGCCAGCGAACAGGACTTTCCGATTAAATTCAGGTAATTCCGTAACTTTTCGTTTTCATAGGGCTTATAGGTTCTGAGGATATTGGCGGCAACAGACCTGCCGATATAATATTCCTGTTCCGGCGTGAAATCCTCGAACGAATTGGAAAAGATGCCGACCGTTTGGCTGATTTTTTCGGCCTCCTGGGAATCGATTTTCCCGGACAGGACTCCCACCGCCGTCGCAACATCGGCCACCGGCTGCACCGTCTCGCAGGATGAAAGGAAAAGGGTGAGAATCAGGATCAGGGAGAATATCCCCGTCTTGCCCAGCGATGATTTAGGATCATTCATGATCGGTCCCCCTTTCGATGTTCAGATTTCCGTCCCTGGCGAATTTCTCGAGCTCGCTCATGGAAGGAGATATTTTTTCCATCCTGTCCACGGTACTGAAATCGAGATCGGGATGTTTCACGGCATAGCCGTTTTCAACGTTTTCGGTAAAGCCCTTCCCGGCCAGGGAAACTTCCCTCGTGGAAGTTTCGCTCCGGGCGGTTGTGCCTCCCGACCTGAGGGTTACCTTAACTGCGGCCAGGGCGGAGCCATGCACCCACCCCGTGATGGAAGGGGCCGCGACCTTCCTTACCTTCAGCCAGGTTTTCCCTGTCGAAACCACGCTGACCTTCTCGCCGTAAGAGATCCGGGCCACGATTTTTCCCAGAAATGACGGGGTGGCGCGGACCTGAGTCTGTCTTACCTGAACCGTCATGATTTTTTCGGCCATGGAAGATTCCGGGACGAAAAATCCCGCCAAAAGAATCAAAATCAAAAAAAACGACGTGATGAATGATTTTCGATTGATCATGTTTTTCTCCTCGCTGCATTATTCTGGATCGTTTCGGATCGAAGGCTATTTCTCTTGACGAAAATTCACAAACAGTTTAACTAGCCTCCTGGTAAGTCATCATTTTTTCTATGATGACATCGCGTTTGGAATGGAGAATCATTGAACCGGGTTGATCTTAGCATAACTTTCTCCCGATTCAAACGTTCCTTTGCCTTCATTGCCGATCGACACCTGCAAGCAGTGGATTGAAGAGATGGCCGACAGAAAAACAAGAGAGCGACTGTTCCGCCGTATTGAAAGTTACGTCGACGAGATGATCGATCTGCAGATTCAACTGACCGCAATTCCCGCTTTGTCACCGGACAATCGGGGCGCCGGAGAGGCGGACAAAGCCGATTTCCTGCATCATTTCCTGCAACGGGCCGGATTTGACGAAATCCAATTCATCAACGCCCCGGATGACCGGGTGCCTTCGGGGTATCGGCCGAACATGATCGTCACCTCTCCAGGCCGGGATCCGAATCGGAAAGTCTGGATCCTGACCCATACGGATATCGTGCCGCCGGGGGAAATCGGCCTCTGGAGCGAAGATCCATACAAGGGGTATGTCAAGGACGGATGTGTTTACGGCCGCGGCACGGAGGACAACCAGCAGGATCTCGTCGCATCCATTTTCGCCGCCAAGGCCTTCCTGGATGAACAAATCACGCCGGTATCCGGCATCGGCCTGGCCTTCGTCGCCGATGAAGAGACATCAAGCGGTTTCGGTCTCGATTATGTTCTCCGGCATCCGCGGAACCCTTTCCGCAGACAGGATCTGATCGTCGTCCCCGATTCCGGCGAACCGGACGGCCGGGCCATCGAGATAGCAGAAAAAAGCATGCTCTGGCTGCGCTTTGTAACGCGAGGCGTCCAGTGCCACGGCAGCCGGCCCGCCCTGGGCAGAAACGCCTTCCTGGCCGCGTCCCGTTTGATCGTTGCGCTTCAGAAGCTTCACAGAAAATTCCCTGTTCGTGACAGATTGTTTACACCCCCGGAAAGCACGTTCCAGCCGACACGGAAGGAAACCAATTTTTCCAGCATCAACACCATCCCCGGAGAAGACATCTTTTTCATGGACTGCCGCATTCTGCCGATGTACGATTTGAACGACGTGATGAACGAAATCAGGCGCATCATGGAAACCATCGAAAAGAGATACGGGGTCGCGATCGAGGTTTCGCCGGTGCAGTGGGTTCAGGCCCCGCCGTCAACCGGTGAGAATACCGCCGTCGTGGTCGCCCTCAAAAAAGCCCTCCGGGACGTTTACCGCATAAAAGGGAAAACGGTCGGTGTCGGAGCGGGAACCGTCGCCGCCGTTTTCAGAAGACACGGCTACGAAGCGGCCGTCTGGAGCAGGCTGAATCAGAAAGCCCACCAACCGGATGAATGCTGCGTCATCGGCAACATGATCGGAAACGCAAAAGTGTTTGCCCACCTGATGCTTCAATCTTCACGCGAGGTCTGATTCATTTTTCCCATCTCAAGAAAGATTGCAATGTCCATTCACTTGTTATAATATTACAACAACATAAAAATATTGAGAAAGAGCTTAACGAACGATTTCATTCAATGAAGGAGACGGCAATTATTTCCTCAAAGCATGCCACGGAATCTTCAACGATCGAACAGATCGATTTTGATGACAATCACGATTTAAAGCTTCTGGTCGGCGAGCACGACGCCCACATCAAGCTGATCGAAAAGCTCGATCACGCCAAGATCGCCGTCAGAGGCAACCATGTTTCCATCCAGGGCGACAGCGAATCCGTAAGAAACGCTTCTTCCCTTCTCAGGCAGCTTTACGGACTGGTCCAGAAAGGCTATCCCATTTTACCGGCGGATGTGGACTATGCCCACCGTATCCTGCAGAAGGACCGCACGCAGAACCTGGAAAAGATATTTCTCGATACGGTCTTTATTTCCGCGAAGAAACGACTGATCACACCGAAAACGATCGTCCAGAAAAAATACATCGATGCCATCCGAAGTCACGATATGGTGTTCGCCATCGGACCGGCCGGTACCGGCAAAACGTATCTGGCCATGGCGGTCGCCATCTCGTCGTTTTTAGAAAAAAAATACAGCCGGATCGTCCTGGCCCGTCCAGCCGTCGAAGCCGGCGAAAAATTGGGCTTTTTGCCGGGCGATCTTTCGGAAAAGGTCAATCCCTATCTCCGGCCGCTTTACGACGCCCTGTTCGACATAATGGACTTTGACAAGGCGACGAATCTGATCAGCAAAGGGGTGATCGAGGTCGCGCCGCTCGCGTTCATGCGGGGACGCACCCTGAACGATTCTTTCGTCATTCTGGATGAAGCGCAGAATACCACGTCCGAACAGATGAAAATGTTTCTCACGAGGCTTGGTTTCGGTTCCCAGGCGGTCATCACCGGGGATGTCACGCAAATCGATTTACCTTCCGACAAAATATCCGGTCTCATCGAAGCGGAGAAAATTTTAAGCCGGATCAAGGAAATCAGTTTCATCCACTTTTCAGACCTGGACGTGGTCCGGCATCCTCTCGTTCAGGAAGTGATCCGGGCTTACAACCATCTTGATCAGTTGCGCAGGCATGATGTCGGCAAGGCAAAATGAAAAGGGTGACTCTCGATTCACAAAACTCAATCGGCATTTTTTTAAAAAACATCGGGATTTATCTTCAGGCTAAATCGTCCCGGGTCGCTTTCAAAGATGCCCTGATCCTGATTTTTCTGGTTTTTCTTCTGGGAATCCTGATTTATCCGTCCCTGTTTCTCAAAAGCTCCGAATACCGGGCCGGCAGCATCGCCATCGAAGACGTCAAGGCCGACCGTGATTTCCTGGTGGAAGACAAAGTTTCCACGGAAGCGAAAAAAGCCTCCATCCTGAAAGTAACGCCGGCCGTTTTCGATTTCGATCCCCGCCTGCCTGTTACACTTCAGTCCCATATCGTTCAGCTGTTTGAAAACATTTCCGCTGAAATGCTCCAAACGGCATCGAAGCAGTCCAAATATGGGGGGAATACGGCCACCGAAAAAGATTACTACCTGGATATCGCCCGTAATTATTTTGAGAAGAATTTCGGCATTCCCTTGACGGAAGAAGAATTTACGGTCTTCTACCGTGAGAAATTTTCAACCGGCTCCGCCCGGGCAATTTGTAAACTGATCGACAAAATCTACTATGACACCTACGTATCAGGCCACCGCCTGAGCAAGCTGGATATGGAGCGGGGCATCATTGTCCACGACATGAAAACACAGCAGGAATCGCTGATCACCGAATTTCGGCATTTTACGGACACCGGCGCGCTGAACAGCGGCCTGTCCGAAAAGGCAGACCGGATCCTGGACGGCTACGGCCGGGATTTCAGATGGGCGGCAGCTTCCCTCGTCAGCAAAATGATCAGGCCGAACATCGTCCTGAACACGGAAGCCACGGAAGAAAAAAAACGGGAAGCCGTAAGCGCCATAAAACCGTTCTTTTTCCAGATTCTGAAAAATGAAATGATCGTCCGTGAAGGCGAGCGGATCACGCAAACCACCGAGGACAAACTGGACGCCTATTACGCCATCAAAGGCGGCAAAGGCAAAAAAACGGATGTGATCTCCTTCCTGGGTTTCATGCTGGTCGTTTTGATCATGGGTACGGCCCTGCATTATCCGGTCAGGCAATGGAACCCCAGGTCCCACGATCTGAGAACCACCCTTCTTTTCCTTGCCCTGACGGTTTTGCTGCAATTTCTCCTGATCCGGTTCGGCCTGATCATTTCGGATGCCGTTGCGAGAGCCTTCCCTGTTCTGTCCGCACAGGATTGTTTCTACGCAATCCCCTTCGTTACGGGATCGATGCTGGTGGCCCTCTTGATCAATGATCGCATCGCCGTCCTGTTCAGCGTCTTTTCCGCCTTTGTCACCGGTTTTCTTTTTGATTCCCGCATCATCATCCCCCTGTTCTCCCTGATGGGATCTCTATTTGCCGTTTATCAGATATCCGCCGCCAAACAGCGGTCCGCCTTCTTCGTTACCGGTTTGCTCCTGGGCTTCATGAACGGCGTCATCATTTTCGCCCTTTACCTGTTCACCGTGAATTCGTTCGACTGGAGATTCCTGGTGAATCTGCTGATGGGGGTCATCGGCGGCGTGGCATCAGGAATCCTCGTTTCCGGAACATTGCCCCTTTTTGAAAGCCTGTTTAAATTCACGACGGACATCAAGCTGCTCGAACTGGGAAACCTGAATCAGCCGATCTTCCAGAGGATGATTATCGAAGCGCCGGGAACCTACCATCACTGCATCATTGTCGCCTCCCTGGTCGAATCGGCGGCGGAGTCGATCGGTGCGAACGCCCTGCTGGCAAAAGTCAGCGCGTATTATCACGACATCGGGAAAATGGCGAAGCCCCAGTATTTCATCGAAAACCAGCAGACAGGAGAAAACAAGCACGACCGGTTGTCGCCCAAAATGAGCAGCCTGATCATCATTTCCCATGTGAAGGACGGCTGCGAATTTGCCCGGCAGCTGAAACTGGGGAATCCGATCATCGATATCATCCGCCAGCACCACGGCACGGGGCTGGTAACGTTTTTCTATGACAAGGCCAAGCGCGATCCCGACGCCAATATCAACACCCTGTCCGATTCGGACTTCCGCTATCCCGGTCCGAAACCGCAGACCAAAGAGGCGGGCCTGGTGCTCCTTGGCGACGTGATCGAAGCGTCCTCCCGGGCGCTCGCCGATCCGACACCCGCCCGCATTAAGAATCTCGTCCATGAACGGATCGAACGGATATTCCTGGACGGCCAGCTCGACGAATGCGAGCTGACCCTCCGGGATCTGAATAAAATCGCCGAGAGCTTCATCAGGATTCTCACGGGCATTTTTCATCATCGTATCAGTTATCCGGAGCAAGCCGCATCGAAGGATGGAAATGGAGTAAAACTGCAAAATGTCATTGCTGATCGATAACCGTCAGAAAAAAATAAAATTGAACCTCCGCCAGGTCAGATCGGAACTGACGAAGGCCGTGAAATATCTGAATTGCCTGGACAAGGAAATCAGCCTGATCCTTGTCGACGACCAGGAAATTACCGTCATCAATTCGGAATACCTGGGAAGGAACCGAAACACGAATGTCATTTCCTTCGGGATGCGGGAAGGCGAATGGGGAGAAATTCAACCGGCCCTTTTAGGTGATATCGTCATTTCCGTCGAAACGGCCCTCCGTGATTCCCTTTCCGGACATATTGATCTCGGCGATGAAATTCTCTTTTTGTTTATCCATGGTCTGCTGCACCTTCTGGGCTATGACCACGAAAGGGGCACAGGGGAAGATGCGGAGTTGATGAAGGCCAAAGAAAAGGAGGTTTTTTCATCGGTGAAGGGTTATGAACTGGACCACGAATAATTTTTTCGAACAACCTGGAGGAGGATGGTTATGACCGAAAACACCTGCAAAGCCCCGGAAAATCATGCCGGTCACCTGTGCATGCTGGCGAGCAAGGGACTTTTTGACGAAATCAAGGAATTGGCGCGTCACCCCCGCTTCATCTGTTTTACCTGCGGCCGGGTTGCCGAGTCGGAAAAAAATCTGTGCAACCCGATGCCGTACGACGAATGAAAAATCCGATTACGGGGTGATTTCATGGAAGCAAGGTCCGGCCATTTACCGGCGTTTTCAATAATGGACTTCGACCAGAAATAATCCGCGGGCCGGCGCCGTCATGCCGGCCTTCTTCCGATCCCGGGAAGCCAGGATCGCCTTGACATCCCCCGGAGACAATCTATTTTTCCCCGCATCGACCAGGGTCCCCACGATGTTCCTCACCATGTGCCGGAGAAAGCCGTCAGCGGTGATGGTGATCAGGATCATTTCCGGATCCTCTTTTTCAATCCCGATGTGATGAACCGTCCTGACGTAATCCTTAACCTTGCTTCCCGTTCCACAAAACGCCTTGAAATCGTGCGTTCCCGTCAAATGCCCCGATGCCTGCAGCATTGGAGCGATGTCCAGTACCTTCCGAACGTACCAGCAATAATGACGGCGAAGGGCCGTGTCCGTCCTGCCGTTCCATATCCGGTAGAGGTATTTCTTGGCCTTCGCGTCGAATCGGGCATGGAAGGAAGGATCGGTTTCCACCAGTTCCTTGATGACGATGTCATCCGGCAAAACACTGTTCAAGGCATATAACAGCTCCTCCTCACGAATTCCGTTCATCATCCTGAAATTCGCCACCTGGTTCAAGGCATGGACACCCGTATCGGTCCTGCCCGAACCGATCACCGTCACCTTTTCTTTCGTGATGACCTGGATCTTCTCCTCCAGGGTCTCCTGGATGCTCCGTTGGCCGTTTTGTCGTTGCCAGCCGAAGTATCCGGCGCCGTCATATTCGAGCACGATTTTGATATTCCGCATTTGAATAAAAAAGGCGGAAATGGCTTGTTTCCACTTCCGCCATGAAAAAATCTCTTTCTCGTTAAAAAATTCCTAGCAGTTACTCAGCGCCGCAATGGCCGGGAGTTCCTTCCCTTCGAGAAGTTCGAGGGAGGCGCCTCCTCCCGTCGAAATATAGGTAATCTTGTCCTGTTCCCCCGTCTTGTTGATCGCAACGTCCGTATCGCCGCCGCCGACGATGGTCAGGGCATAGGAATTCGCCAGAATGTGGACCAGGGCGGACGTTCCGCGGCCGAAGGCGTCGATCTCGAACATTCCCATGGGACCGTTCCAAACGATCGTTTTCGCATTGCTCAACGCCTCGGAAAAGAGGGTGATGGTGGCCGGGCCGATGTCGAGTCCCATCCAATTCGGATTAATTTCCTGAACCGGAACGATTTTCGTCTCCGCCTCGGCATTTTTATCTTCCGCGATGACGCAGTCGATGGGCAGGTACAATTTCACACCCAGATCCTTGGCCACCTTGAGAATTTCCAGGGCTTTATCCAGCAGATCCTCTTCAACGATTGATTTGCCGATCTCGAATCCCTGGGCCTTCAAAAAAGTGAAGGCCATTCCACCGCCGATGATCATCTTATCGACGCGTCGAATCAAATTAAGAAGGGTTTCCAGTTTTCCCGAGACCTTCGATCCGCCGATGATCGCGACAAAGGGTCTCGCCGGTTTTTCCACCACATTCTTGAAATAGTTTAATTCCTTCTTAATCAAAAAACCGGCGCCGCACTCCTTCACGAACTTGGTTATCCCCACATTCGAGGCATGAACGCGATGGGCGTTGCCGAAGGCATCGTCGATATAGACATCGCCATAACCGGCCAGCTCCTTCGCGAAATCATCGTCGTTGGCCTCTTCGCCCGGGTGAAATCTCAGATTTTCGAGGAGGACGATATCACCGGGAGCGAGTTTGGCCACTTCCGCTTTCACCTTTTCACCAACGCAATCATCGAGCATTTTGACATCTTTTCCGAGAAAACGGGCCAACCTTTTCGCCACCGGCGCAAGGCTGTATTTAGGGTCCCGATTTCCTTTGGGTCTGCCGAGATGGGAAAGCAGGATGACGGATGCCCCTTCGTCAAGGGCATAATTGATCGTGGGAAGAACGGCCCGGATCCGGGTGTCATCGGTAATATTCTGGGAATTATCCAGGGGAACGTTAAAATCAAACCTGCACAGAACCTTTTTCCCTTTTAAGTCGATCTCATCAATAAATTTCATTGCGCCTCCCTCAATTCATCTGATACAAGGAATACCCTGTATGGTTCGTAGAAATAAAGTTTAATCAATCTGGTCACGAAATACCCATGATTTTTCAGGCGCACATATATATCTTACATAAGTATGCAGGTCAACAACGAAATCCTGCCCAGGCCCATATCCTGCTGTACTCACAATATTAAAATATTTTAACGATTACGGAACCATAAGAGGTATTATGAAACGAGAGCATAAACCAAAGGGAAATACTTACCAGAAAATGAACCGGTTCGATCAGAAAGTCGCGGAACTCTTGACCATGGGTGGAGCCGAAATGGTCCGGAAACAGCATGACCTGGGCAAATTAACGGCCAGGGAAAGGCTGCAGATCCTTTTTGATGAAGGTTCTTTCCAGGAAATTCAGCTGTTTGTCAAACACCGCTCCCATCTGTTCGGCCTCGCGGACAAGACAATTCACGCCGACGGGGTGATCACCGGTTACGGAAAGATCAACGGGCGCATCGTTTTCGTCGCCGCCCAGGACTTCACCAGTTCCGGCGGGAGCCTGGGAGAAATGCACGCCAAGAAAATCTGGAAAACGATGGACATGGCGATCGACGCGAAAAAGCCCTTTATCGCCCTCAACGATTCCGGAGGCGCACGAATCCAGGAAGGGGTGCCGGCATTGGACGGATACGGCGGCATCTTCTACCGGAATACCCAGGCTTCCGGCTATATCCCCCAGATTACCGCCGTTATGGGACCGACCGCCGGCGGCGCCGTTTATTCCCCCGCCTTAACGGATTGGGTCTTCATGGTTCAGAATACGAGTTACATGTACATCACGGGTCCCGATGTCATCCGGTCCATTATCGGCGAGGAAATCAGTCACGAAGATCTGGGCGGTCCCTCGATCCACTCCACCAAAAACGGTGTCTGCCATTTCAGCACCCTGAACGACCGGGACTGCATCGAAAAAATCAAAGCACTCCTGTCCTATCTCCCGGACAGCTGCCACAGTCCGCTGCCGATTCTGGACCAGGGGGACAGGGCCGATAGAATCCTCACCGAGTTGGATCACATTATCCCCGACGAACCCTCCCGCAGTTACGACATGAAGGAAATCATCCGGGAGATCGCCGATTGCGGCGTTTTCCTGGAACCGCACGAAGGGTGGGCCCAGAATATCATCGTCGCCTTTATCCGGATCATGGGACACCCGGTCGGCGTCATCGCGAACAATCCCAAATTTTTTGCCGGTGTTCTCGACGTCCATGCATCGGACAAAGCGGCACGTTTTGTCCGGTTCTGCGACGCCTTCAATATCCCGCTTCTCACCCTTGCGGACGTCCCCGGTTATCTTCCCGGAAGCCGCCAGGAGCAGCTGGGGATCATCAGCCACGGGGCGAAGCTCCTGCACGCTTACGCCGAAGCAACGGTTCCCAAGATCACCATCGTCATCAGGAAAGACTATGGCGGAGCCTATATCGGCATGTGCAGCAAGCAACTGGGAGCCGATTACGTGATGGCCTGGCCCTCCGCCGAAATCGCCGTCATGGGCGCCGAAGCGGCCTGTAATATCGTGTACCGGAAGGAAATTCTAAGCGCTCCCGATCCGAAGGCCAAGCGCCTTGAGCTTGCGAAAGCCTATGAAGATCATTTCAGCAACCCCTATTTCTCGGCAAGTTTCGGGATTATCGATGAGATCATTTTGCCGCGGCACACCCGGATGAAACTGATCTCCCTTTACGAGACCCTGAAGGAGAAATCAAAGCAGGCACTGGTCAAGAAACACAACAACATACCGCTCTGATGCGTTTTCCCCGTTTGGCGTGCAGGACGGAAGCAAAGGTTACAGGAACAGCTGATAATCCCGATGATTCAGGTTGTAGAAGGCATCGGTGTTGTTTCGCGCCAGAATCCGAATTTTCTGTTCACGGTGGGACTGGATCACAATCCTGGTCAAATGGACCATCTCTTCACACAGCTGTACTTCCGCGTAATCGAAAAAGCGGGCCTTTTCGACTTCGCGGCCATCCGGATGGGGAATTCCCTCGAGATAGCGCATCAGCCAGACGAGATAGCAATCCGTCGTTTCCGCGGTCCTGATCCGGCTCCGGACCGCGATAATTCCCGTCGCTTCGGCCTTGATACCGGACTCTTCCCGCACTTCCCGTTCAACGGCCCTGTGGATGGCTTCCCCGGAGCGGACATGGCCTCCGGGCAGAATCCACTGCCCCTTGTATTCGCCGTAAGCCTGCTTGACCAGCAGGTATTGATCCTGATGAAAGACCAATCCGCCGACGCCGATAAAATTCTGCGAAATCACGGCTCCATCACCTCCGTTGTCCACTTCTCAGGACATAATAATCCTGCAACGCCTCCCTGTTTGCCGGAAAGGCCAGTTTTTCCCAGGGGATTTCGGCATACGGCACCAACATGATTTCGAGAGCCTCCGGCCCGCAATCGGGCACCCCGCCTCCGGCCGACCCTGCGTAAACGATCAGGACAACCGGATCACCGGCGCGCGAATAGACGCCGATCAATTCGTCAATGCGGACATCCAGTCCGACCTCTTCCCGGATTTCCCGGACTGCCGCATCCTCCACCTTTTCCCCTGCATCCACGAAACCGCCGGGAACCGCCCAATCGCCGGCATCGGTGGGAATCCTCCGTTTCATCAGAACGATCTTCCCTTCCATTTCGATGATGACGCAAACGGCGACCTTCGGATCCTGGTAGGCGACAAAGCCGCAATTCAGGCATTTCCGGTGCCGGTTCAACCTGGAAAAGGCACCGGGATCCGACCAGGAACCGCCGCATCGGGGACAAAAACGATAAGATTCAGTCAGATGCATGGGGGAGGTACTCAAGGAACAGTCGGTAGAAGGCGACAACGACCAGGGAATGCGAAATGACGCCTTCTTTGATCAGGGACGAAATTTTCTCCAGGGGAACCAATTGTGTGACAATATCCTCCTTTTCGTCCATATTTTGCTCTCCAGCCGGATAAACATCCCTGGCAAGGTACGTATGGCAAACGTTGTTTTGAATAGCGGGATTGGGCAGTATCCGGCCCAGGCAGATCAGGTCTTCCCTTCTCGCGTCGTAGCCGGTCTCTTCCCGCAGTTCCCTCAAAGCGGCTTTTTCCGGAGGTTCTCCATTTTCCACCAGGCCGCCCGGGATCTCCAGGGTCACGCTCCTTATCCCGTGCCGATACTGGCGGATCATCAGAACCTCGTTCTCCGGTGTCAGGGGAATGACATTGACCCAGGGAAAGGTATCCAAGACAACGAAATCATAGATATTCCCGTTTCTCGGTGATCGTGCCCGATCTTTTCTGATCGTGAAAATCCGGTATGTTTCGTTGATCTCCGAACTGATCAGAGGCCAGTCTCTGATTTTCATGCCTTTCATGGTGTCTCTTGCCTGCCTTGGCCGACGCCTGCTCCGTACCGGCCGATGACCCGTTCAAGCCTCTTAAGGATAAAATCCCTTCCCATGAAATGCAGGAGGGCATCCAGTTCCGGCCCCTTCGTCATCCCGGTGATCGCCGCCCGAATCGGCATATAGAGCGCCTTTCCCCGGATCCCCGTGGACAGGGACAATTGCTTTAAGGCCCCTTTCAATTCCCCGGCGGAATCCTCATCCTTTTCTTTCAGAACAAGGCAGAATCCCTTTATGACATCGACAGATCTGTCCTTCCTGAGAACTTGATCCGCCTCATCGTCGATAACGAACGCTTCCTCCGAAACAAGGCCCAGGTATCCGCTTATTTCGTTGACACTCCCCATATTCGGACGGACCAGTTCGATGAAACGATTCAACCTTTCTCCCTGCAGATCCTTTACCCCTCCCTCGACGAGGATGGGCAGGACCAGCTCCCGTAATTTTTCCACACCGTAATGTCGCAGGTAAGCGGCGTTCATCCATTGCAATTTTTCTTCGTCAAAAACGGCGCCCCCCTTCCCGACTTTTTCGATGTTGAATAATTGCATGATTTCGCCCATCGGGCGGATCTCGCTTCCCTCTCCGAAGGAACTGCCCAATATGCTCAGGTAATTGACAACCGCTTCGGGCAGGAACCCCCTTCTGCGGAATTCGCCTACGCTGACGGCACCGTGCCTTTTACTCAACTTCGTGTGGTCTTCCCCCAGGATGAGGGAATGGTGCAGGAATTGAGGCGGTTCAAATCCGAACGCTTCGTACAGAAGAAGTTGCGAGGCCGTATTGGATAAATGATCCTCACCCCGGATGACATGGGAAATTTTCATCAGATGATCGTCAACGACCACGGCGAAATTGTAGGCGGGAAGTCCATTCGATCGCATGACGATAAAATCGCCGATGGCGTCGCCGTCGAACTGCATTTTCCCGCGGATCCGGTCTTGAAATTCTATCTTTCCCGATCTGACTTTGAAACGATAGGCCGGCTTGCGACCCTCAGTTTCCAGCCGCTGCCTTTCTTCCTCACTCATATTCCGGCATTTTCCCATGTAACGGGGCATCCTCTTCAGGGACAGCAGGTTCTGCCGTTCCGCCTCCAGTTCCGCCTCCGTGCAATAACAGGGGTACACCCGATCCATGTCTTTCAGAATCTGCAGATATTTCTCGTAAATGCCCGAACGATGCGACTGGAAATAAGGGCCATAGGGCCCGTCTTTTCCCGGCCCTTCGTCCCAGTCGATGGAAAGCCAGTGGAGATCTTCCAGCAAGTTCGCTTTGAACAGATCCGTCGAACGCTGCGGATCCGTATCTTCGATCCTGAGAACAAACGTGCCCTGATGATGCCTGGCAAACAGCCAATTGTAAAGGGCGGTCCGGGCATTTCCGATATGCAGCTCTCCGGTCGGCGAGGGGGCGAAACGGACTCTTATCTTCCCTTCACCCATGCTGCTCTTTCTCCTCGAGAATCACCACGGCAAAAGCGGCGATCCCCTCGTGCCTGCCGACGAAACCCATCCCTTCGTTGGTCTTCGCCTTGATATTGACCTGACCGATCTCGACGTTCAATGCCTGCGCCAGATTGTATTCCATGTCGGGAACAAAGGGACGGATTCTGGGTGTCTCCAGGATGATGGACGTATCGATATTGGCGATCTCGTAACCTCGACGGGCCATCAAATCGCATACCTTCTCCAGCAGGACGAGACTGGATATATTTTGATAAGCCGGGTCCGTATCGGGGAAATGACAACCGATATCGGTTTCACCCAACGCCCCGAGGACGGCATCGCATACGGCGTGGACAAGCACGTCCGCATCGGAATGTCCCGCCAGGCCCAACTCCGACGGAATACGGACCCCGCCCAGAATGAACTGCCTGTCTTCCGCAAATTTATGACTGTCGTATCCAAATCCGATTTTCATTTTACCTCTTGCTTCTTTCTGCTCTGCACAAAATATTCGGCCAGAAGCAGATCTTCCGGTGTCGTGATCTTAATATTCTCATGGTTTCCCCGGATGACTTTAACGGGAATTCCCAGTCTTTCAACCAGCGACGCATCATCCGTCCCGTAAAAATGTTCCTTGTAGGCCATTTCATACGCTTTGGCAAGAATCTCTTTTCTGAAGGCCTGCGGCGTCTGAACGAGGTACAGCCTTTCGCGGTCGACCGTGACGTCCACTTCCCCGGAAGGATGAATCCTTTTGACCGTGTCCTTGACCGGCACGCCGGTCACGACGGCACCTCCTTTCACGGCCGCGCCGATCGTTCTTTCGAGAAGATCCCGATCGATGAGGGGCCTCACCCCGTCATGAATCACAACGATCTCATGATCGGGGTGCAGGAAAGGAAGGGCATGGTGAATGGAGTCCTGCCTTTCCTTTCCTCCCGGCACAATCGCCCTCACCTTGCTCAATCCATAGGGAAGAATCACGTCCTGCCGGACCCAGGCCCGGTCTTTTTCCTGCACAACCAGGAAAATATCGTCAATCAAGGCGGATTCCTGGAAGACACGCAGGGTATGAACAACGATGGGGATGGAATCGATGCACAGATAGGGCTTCGGGACCCCCTGTCCCATTCTTGTTCCCATACCGCCGGCTGGAATAATGGCTGCGATTTTCATTTTCTTCATGTAAAAAAACCCGGGGTTGAATCCCGGGTTTTGGATTTTTATTTGTTGACGGAATTGGATGCTTTTCTTTCCGCCGCAACGTTCTTCATCTCCGAAAAAACCATTCTGCCCGCGGTTGTCTGTAAAACGCTGGTCACGACGATCTCCACATTGGAACCGACGTACCTCTGGGCGTTGTCAACGATAATCATCATTCCGTCATCCATGTAGGCCACACCCTGGCCGGGTTCCTTGCCCTCTTTGACGATCTTGACCGTCATGGTTTCACCGGGCAGGATAACGGGCTTCAAGGCATTGGCCAACTCGTTGATGTTCAGGATCTTGATCCCGTGAAGTTCAGCCACCTTATTCAGATTGAAATCGTTGGTGAGGATTTTGGCGTTCAACTGCTTCGCCAAATCCAGCAGCTTGGCATCGACGCCCTTGCTGTCGGGAAAATCCTGCTCGACAATTTCGATCACCACGTCCTTGTCCTTCCGCATCCGATTGAGGATATCAAGTCCCCTTCTCCCGCGCGACCGTTTCAGCGAATCCGGCGAGTCCGCCACATACTGCAGCTCTTCCAGAACAAATTTGGGAATGATCAATTTCCCTTCGACAAAACCCGTATCGCAGATATCCGCAATCCGGCCATCTATAATTGCACTTGTATCCATGATCTTCAAATTCTGGCCCGACTTTGCACCGCCTGATGCCAACAGATGAAATTCTTCCACTTTTTTTGAACCGATAACCAGGCCCAGATAACCCATAATGCCTGTCAGAAGCGTGTAAATCCAGGGAACCACCTGCTGTTTTTCCATAATATCGCTGACGAAGCTCAACCCGAAAGCCAGCAGAAAGGCAAGCAGTAAACCGATGAACATTCCGACGACACCCCCGGAGATGACTTTCAGGGAAACCTTCCGGATCGCCCTTTCGCAATGAATGACGAACAGGGACACCAAAAGCCCCAGGATCAGACCGCCGATCGAATAAACATTCAGGTATGTTTTTGAAGATCCGAAATAATGATAAGAAATAAAGAAGCCACTTAAAGAACATGCCAGGATCAAAAGGATTCTCACCTGCATTTTTTCACCTCCTTTCCTTTGGAATCATCAAAAATCATGTAAAAATCCCCTCGCTTTTGGAATACCTGACAAAAATACTTTCTGATTTGAAGAGCGAAGAGATGTTAAGAAAAGGTACAAGGCAGCATCTGAAGATCCGGACCGGTGCCGGTAGATGCTGCCTGATGACTGAAAAATCTACTGTAGCGTAAAGATCATCTCGAGGTCTTTTTCGACTTTTGTTTCCTCCAGCTTACTGGCAACGGATATTTCCTTGACGAGCAAATTCTTTGCCGTATCCATGATCTTTCTTTCGCCGAAAGAAAGATTCTTATCCGTCTTCAAAACCAAAAGATCCCTGAGTACGCTGGCGATTTCAAAGACGGAACCCGTTTTGATTTTCTCAAGGTACTCCCGATATCTCTTGTTCCAGGTCTGCTTGTCGATGGTGACGTCCTTGCACCTTAAAATATCGTAGATTTTTGAAATGTCCTCCTTGCGGATGACCTCCCTCAATCCGACGGAATCTGCGGAGTCGGTGGGAATCATGATTTTCATGCCGTTTCCCATGATCTTCATGATATAGAACATCTGCTTGTTTCCCATGATCTCTTTTTTTTCGATTGATTCAATGACCCCGACACCCTGCGCCGGATAGACCGCCAAATCACCTATCTTAAACATAACAACACACCTTAAAATTTTTTAGCGTGTCAAGGTAGCATGAATCGAAAAAATAGTCAATGATTATGACCAGATTATGTTTTTCTCGGGCGGTATGAGAAAAACACGCCGCCGGGATAGGCCTGCACGCACCTTGCGTCAAATAAAACTGTGCATGGCCCGATAAAGATCCCGGTCGAGCTGCTGTGGATCTTTTTTTTCGTATTCCTCAACGATTTGTTTCAATCTTTCATACACCCTTGCATTGGATAGATCGTTCAAGCTGTTATAGACGCCTCTTCTTCTGCCGAGCCTGTAAATCAACCTTTCCTTGGGGGGCATGCTGAAGTACCGGTCGATGACCGCCAGCATTTTGTCCTTGTCTTCCGGCAGATTTCCCTCGATCTCCTGCAGCAGATTCAGAATGTGATCGCTGACGAGATACGTGTTGCGGCACTGCAGCTGTTGCAGGAGAGTTTTGATCTCTTTCAGAACCTCTTCATCGCCAAGGGGAGTGAACATGCCCTGTTTCATCACATCGTAAAGTCCGGTCCTTTCACGGACCTGCAACGATCTCAACCGGATGTAATTCGGGTTGATCCGGTTCAACACGTCCGCCGTCGCCCGGGCATGCTCGTTCGACCATTTTGCGCCGCCCAGGCCGGGTATGATATATTCACAAAGTGAAATGCCTCCCGCCATAATCCTTTTTCCCCCTTCGATATGGTCGGCGGCGGTTTCGCCCTTCTTGATAAATTCCAGGACCGGATCGTAACCGCTTTCCATTCCGACGTGAATACGGGACAAACCGGCGGCCTTCAATCTGGCAAATTCCTCCACGGTTTTCCTGGCGGCGGTCTTGGAGCGGCCGTAGGAGGTGATTCGCTCCACGAAGGGGAATTTTGCCCGGATATACTCCAGAACTTCGACCAGATCATCGGTTTTCATGATGATGGTATTGGCGTCCTGAAGAAAAACCGATTTTCCGCCGAAATAAAGCCATGCCGCCACCGAGCGTTCCGCATCACCGTAACCGTAATCGTTGAAGATCGCCTGCACCACGGCATCGGTGACTTTGCCGCCGTGTCCGCATTGCCAGGATAAATTTTTCAGTTTATCGGCGATTTCGGCCATCACGTCGATGTCTTTCTTGATTTCATCGATCGTTCTCAATGAGAATTTCGAATTGTGATAACTGTAACAGAAAAGGCACTTATTCCACGGACAGTTTCTCGTGGCTCGGATGAGCAGACTTTCCGCCTCGCTGGGAGGGCGAATCGGGCCCTGTTCGAAACTCAATTCCATCAAATTCCTCCATTCATCGCTCGTCGCCCCTGTTCTCTACAAAAACAACAGGGGATCCTTTGCTTTATTCCGGTACCTTATCTCAAAATCAAAAAACGACGCGCCACTTAAAGAGGGTACAATCAGCGCAATCGATTCCCCCCGCTTCACGAACTGATCCACTTTGACCAGCCTCCGGGTAAGGTGCGTGTAGACGGTCGCATAGTCATTGCCGTGCTTGATGATCACGGTTTCGCCATAATCTTTCAAAAAAGCGGAAAAGATGACCTGTCCTCCAGAAGCGGCGCTGACCGCCGTTTCTTTTTTGATCTCGATCCTGATGCCGTTGTAAAACATGCCGTTCGGCTGCGGACCATAAGTCGAAATCACCTTCCCCTTCGCCGGCCACATGAATTTTCCTTTTTGATGAACCTCCTCCCTTCTCTCCACCGGAGGGACCGTCCCCTTTTTCCCCGGCTGTTGCGAATCCTTTTTCGCCGCCGGCCTGGCTTTTTCCTGACTCTCCTGTTTTTTCCCTGCCGTCGCAGCAGAGCTTGACGCACCGGCCATCGGAGCGGATTGCCCCGTCTTAGCGCTTTCAACCCGATCCTTCCCGGAATCCGTTCCCGGTTTGTACGTGCCCGCTGCGGTCACTTTTTTGTCTTCGCCATCCCGGCCGTTTTCTCTCCTGTCCGTTACCCCCTCGGGGGCGCTCCCCGGTATAAAAAGCACCATACCTTCGTGAATCAATGCCGCGTCCTGGACACCGTTCAGGTCCGCCAATGCCTGCAGCCCTACTTTGTGATCCATGGCGATGCGATAAAGGGTGTCACCCTTTTTGACCAGGTAGTAATACCCCTCCTGCGGCGCCGGCCTGACATAATCCCTGACACATCCGCCCAACACAAGAGCGACCGCAATGAGAAGGCAGACGAGCAAAAGGGATTGGGTGGATTGCCTGCATGAACCGGACGGCCCCATGACGATACGATGGTTCAAAATCCTCTTATCCTGCCTTTCGCAAAGATTCTCTTTCATCATTACCTGCTTGACTTTCGACTTCAGGCTTACGGAACGCCGCCCCAGGCATAATCGCCGATGAGATCCACAAACCGGCATCCGCCCAGGTTTTCCTTCTTCAGGTCCGTCAAATCTTCCGACAATCTCGTCACCTTATACAGGGTCTGCGCGTGCCGGTCGCCGATCGGAATGACGATTCTCCCGCCCACGGCGAGTTGAGAAAGCAGCTGTTGCGGTAATGCCGGCGCCCCCGCCGTCACGATAATGGCATTGAAGGGCGCCTCTTCCTTCCAGCCGTAAGTCCCGTCGCCCACTTTTATCGCCACGTTAAAATAACCCAGCGCATCCAGGCATTTCCTGGCTCTTGACGCCAGAACGGCGATTCTTTCGACGGAAAAGACCTGATCCGCAAGTTCCGCCAGGAGCGCGGTCTGATATCCGGAGCCGGTTCCGATTTCCATGACCTTGTCCTTGGGGGATATTTCCAAGGCCTGGGTCATCAGGGCGACGATATAGGGCTGAGAAATCGTCTGCCCTTCCCCGATGGGCAGGGGGTTGTCCTGGTAGGCCTGTTCCTTGATCCCGCCGTCGACGAAGATATGCCGGGGAATCTTTTCCAGGGCGGCCAGAACTCTCGGATCGGCAATGCCCCGGGAGCGGATCTGTGTTTCCACCATTTTCAGTCTCTGTTTCTTCAATAAATCCATTCGTCATCCTTAGATTTAGATATGCTTCTTCTTGGACGGAATCGAATACAACTCTTCCACCCAGTGATGTTTTCTCAACCCCAGCGCTTCGCGGGTTACAATGAGATAATAGTAATCGATTTTGGCGTTTTCCCTCGTTTTATTAAAATAATCGATGTTCCGGTTGATCTGCTCCAGGATCATTTCCTTCCCTATCCCGTCGCCCCCGGAGACGGCTTTTCGATCGGCCTCATCATGATTGAGACATTCCATGGCTTCGGCATCTCTGGAGATCTGTTCTTCGATGCGGGAGAGAAGGTCCAGTGTCCTGGTTAATTTCTCCGCGGCTCTCGACAATACCGCCGCCCGTTCCCGGAGAAATTCTTCCTGCAGCACTTCGTCTATGGATTTTTCGGTTTTCACTTGCGCCCAAGTTATCAGTAAAATCTGTTTTTCTTAGCATGCATAGCCCTATTTTTCAATAGAGGTCGATCTTTCAAGAGGAACTACCGTTTTCATCATCCATTCACAAGGATTCTTTGCTGCAAGAAAAACGAAAATGATCTATATAAAACCAATTTAATGATGACGGATGTATTGTACAGGAGCTTTTTCCATGCCCCATGAATATCCTCTCTCCAACTCAATCAGGATGGCTTACAGAACCGGCCAGGAAGATGAAACCCTTGAACCGCATTTCCTCACCGGTTCGGGAAATGCGCCCCTGGGCGGATCAGGAAGGGGGATCCGGTCATTTTTTACAACATCCAAGGAGGGCTCCTTTTTCCAGAACGGAGCCTTTCCCAGGACGATCAAACGGTCCCTGGAAACCGGGACCGTATCGAAAAGAGCTATCGCCTGCCGATATCGGGAAAAGGCATCGCTGTTCGGGAAGGACGAGGTTGAATGGAAGCGCGGATCAATGCCTGCCTGCTGACGTTGAAAATCGGTGATATCACGAGGGAAACCACCGACGCCATCGTCAACGCGGCCAACTCGGGATTGCGGGGAGGAGGTGGAGTGGACGGGGCCATCCACCGCGCCGGAGGTCCCGCCATCCTGGAAGAATGCAGGAAAATCGGGCATTGCCCCCCCGGATCGGCGGTTCTGACTGCCGGCGGACGCCTGCCGGCGCAATACGTCATCCATGCCGTAGGACCGATTTACCGCGACGGCCGGCATGACGAGGCAAAAACGCTGGAAAGCGCCTACCGGTCATGCCTGGTCCTGGCATCCCTGCACGGGATCAAATCGCTGGCCTTTCCCGCCTTGAGCACGGGCGCCTACGGCTATCCCCTGCAACAGGCGGCACGGATCGCCCTGGAAACCGTTGTCTCGTACCTCAATACCCACGACGATATCCGAATCGTTCATTTTATCCTGTACAACCGGGATACGTACGAGATTTTTAAAACGGAGATGCAAAGCCTGCTTTCGACCTGATCGATCAGGGATTCCAACGGACCTCTTCGTATTTCCCCTTTTTCATCTTCTCCAGCATCTCTTTTCCCCTGACTGAAAATTCCGACTGCGGGTTCTTCTGAATCAGGTCCTGGAAGAGGCCGCTTGCCTCCGTGTAATTCCTTTGCCGAACCTTTGTAACGGCCAGCCAATATTGGGCCTCGGCGAAGTCCGGAACCAGTTTGAGGGCCCGCGTAAAATGATCCGAAGCCTCCGGGTGCTGAGCCAGGGCAAGGCATGACAGGCCCGTATTTTTTTGTAAAAGGGGCATCAGGGGATAGGCATCCCTCAACTTCATCGCCTTGCGGTTGCATTCGACGGATTTCCGATATTCCCCTTTCTTATACAGGGCCCATCCTTTATTGTACAGGGAAACGGCCGGGGTATCGTAAAGAATGTTCGACAGGGCACGATCGAAGGAGGCAATGGCCGGGTCCCACTGGTTCCTTTCGAGATACAATGTCCCCAGGTAGTTATGCGCTTCGGAGTAGTCGGGATTCAGGTCCACCGCTTTCTGAAATTCCCTGAAAGCCCTGTCACGCGCCTCTTTTCCCAGGTAGGCGATTCCCAGGTAGTAGTGTACCGTTGGATCATTGGGCGTTATTTTCTCGGCGGCGAACAGTTCCCGCAAGGCCTCCGTATACTCCCCCGATTTGATGAACGCCGCCCCCACTGCCAGATGTCCTTCCGCCTGTCCCCGATTGCCCTGCATCCCGGCGCAGGCGATCAGGCATAACAGGGAAACCAGGCCGATCAGGACACGGTTGATTTTTTTATCCGTCATGATGACCTCGATTGTTGTTCGCCGTGACCCACCAGTCACTTTCATCCGTGAACCACCATTCCGCCGAGTCGGTTTCCAGGATGGACCGGGCAACCTTCTTGGCCGTTTCCGTGCACAGTCTTTTCAGAACGAAGCGGATCCACTCCTGGCTGTACTTGTTTCCCAAGTCGCCGTTTTCCTTCAATTGCAAAAGCAGGGCCAGTTGATCGGCGTCGTGGGCCAAATGAGACTCCAGCGTTTTTTTGCCGTTGAATTCTTCCATGGCGTTCCGGATATCCTCGCCGAAAAACAACGTGTCCGTCAGCTCCCTGACCGCTTTTTTTTCATCGACGGTGACGTACTTTTTATTGACATAATTCATATCCCCCGTCCTGGCCTCCGGCAGATCGTGAATCAGGCACATCTTCATGACCTTGAGTTCATCCGCCCGTTTTTCTATTTTACACAGGGTATAACCGATGAAGATGACCTGGAGGACATGTTCCGCCACGGACTCTTTCCCTGAACCCAGAAATTGAAAGCCTGTCCGGGGTGTCTTTTTCAACATGCCCATTTCAAACAGAAAATTGGCAATACTTTTCATAAAATTCCTTTTTTCAGCATCGTGATCCGGTTGCCCATCATATCCGATAATTTTTTGATCTGTACCTGAAGCGGGGCGACGCCCTCCGGTTTCATCGCCAGAATACGGTCCACCTGTTCTTTCCAGAAGGCAACGTTTTCGATTTCCGTTTCTCTCATCTTCTTTTCAAACCGTAACTGGATTTCTTTCATCAACGCTTTTTCGTCAGGAATGGCCGGCATCCTTACCCCCTTTTTCCAGTGTGATTAAAATCTCAAGCCTCGACCACCCAGGGCCGTGATCATCCAATAAACCATCTCCATCTTTCTTTCAATCCTTTTATATAGTTCCTTTACTTTCCCCAGCGTCACCCGGATCGACGCGGGAAAACGTGAAATCCTTTCATCTGCCCCCGAATTATGGTAAAGGGGGTCAATCAGGATGATCACGTAAAAAGTCCTGCTTTGTCATTCCGGAAGACACAGGCAGCGAAGGATTGCCGGTTACACTCGATCCTTCGCATTTGCCCAGGATGACAAATCGAGCATTTTTCGACTTTTTACGGCGTCCTCAATTAAAACCCGTTTTTATATAATCTTTTTAAAAAATCCAAACTAAGATTGGGTTCGTTTTGCATAAGCAGCGCTCAACCGATTCATTTCGTCCATGCCTTTTTCAAAGGTCATCCTTTGCGGTCGGCCTCGTTTTCATTTTATACCTCTGTTTCCCCGGATGGGCGCCCGCCAGGCAGGACACGGCCCTCCTTTCCTTTCAAAAAATTCTTCCGGCGGAACAAGTCGGGAAAACCTACACGGTCCGCCGGGGCGACAGCCTTTATACGATCATACGGAATACACTGGGGATCCGCTCCGCGAAGGCCCGTAAAGAGACCATGGATCTGATCAAAAAGCTGAATCCGAATTTAACCGATCCGGGCAAAATCCTTCCGGGCCAGTCGATTGTCCTTCCGGAAAAGCAGTTTACCCCCGAAAAAGACGTCTTCGGCGTTGAAATCGTTTTCTACAAAGTCAAGAGAGGGGATTCGCTGGAAAAGATCCTGATGAGCCAGCTCAACGTCAAAAGAGCCGATATGACGGAAATGCTTCGCAATATCAAGGAAATGAACCCCAAACTGACGAATCCGGATCACATCGTCGTAAACCAGATGATCCGCCTACCCGCCTCCGGCCCGTCGGTCGAAACGGAAAACGGCGATTGGGCGGCGGAAGGCGATGAAGGGGAAATCGATCCGGACAAACCGGTCGTCATCTCCGAAACGCTGATGCGCAACATGATCCTTGCCGGGAAAATCATCAACACCCTCGATGGATCGTTGATCATGGACGGCCAGTATTATCTTCCCCTGACCGAATCCGGCCAGATCACCATCGATTGCGCCTCCATTCCCGTCGTCGAGTTCGAAGACGGCAGTTTTGTTTTCATCGCCCTTAAAAGCCGTCTGCCCAATCAGGCGAAGGAAATGATCCAAGCGAACTGGCCGAATTACCGCTTCACGGCGGTCAACGAAAAAGATTCCCTGGTCTCCATCCTCCAGAAGGTGATCAACCAATCGGGCTCCTACAGGATGAAGAAAGGCGGCCGGTACGTCATCGGGGACAGGCTGTCCATCCAGATTTCTCCCAACTGGACCATTCAACGGAACCAACAGCAGGCCGACACGAAGACAACCACGGCAAATCGTGGTCTTCTCGTTTACAGGGATGCCTCGCATTCTTTGCCCGCCTATCTTTTGAAGAGACTGTCCGAGAGGGGGGTTGACTTAACCGAGGTGGTCCCGGATACCGGCATCCTGTCCGGAAAAAAGGAGGATGCTTCCCTTCAGGACGTGCCGGATATCTCCGGAACGTCCAAGGTCGACATGATTCATAACCTGCTCGTTCTGCTCGGACAGGATGCGGACAAGGACGTTGAACTCAGCCTTTTCAATCAATCCAAGGGCGGCTTCAACCTGACCATGCGCGCGGACATCCTCCTGAAACGGGAGAATCGGCAGGCCCTTCTCTCCTTCGGAACGATTCCCCCGGAATTCGAGAAGATGCTCAAGCACGGCGGATACGAGATTTTACCCATGAGCGAATCGGATTCAAAAATCAAGCTGGTCACCAAAATTCTCGATTATTTGAATATTACCTGTTCTTTCAGCTATTTCCGCCTGACGGTCAATCACACGGACGATCCGGATTCGCCTTTCATTTCAGCCGTCTTTCCCGCGTTACAGATCTACCGGCCGGACCGTTTTTTATACTATCTCGTCGATTTCCCGTTCGACCCGGCCTTCTATTCCTATTTTAAGCAACTGAAGGAGGTAAACATTATCCGGTATTGAAAGCCATCGCTCTTTTTTCCGGCGGACTCGACAGTATTCTCGCCGTCAAATTAATCCAGCTGCAGGACATCGACGTTCTGGGAGTGACTTTCGAAACTCCTTTTTTTAACGCCGGGAAAGCCCTCGCCGCCGCAGACAAAATCGGGCTGAACCTTCGTGTCGTCGATATCACGGAAGATCACCTCGTCATGTTACGGGCCCCCAGATACGGCTACGGTAAGAACTTGAACCCCTGCATCGACTGCCACGCCATGATGCTCCGGAAAGCGGGGGAATTCATGGCTTCATGGAACGCCGATTTTCTCGTTACCGGTGAAGTGCTGGGTCAGCGGCCCATGTCGCAGACGAAGCAGTCCCTTCATGTGGTCGCCAAATATTCCGGATATCCGGATTTCATTTTAAGACCCCTGAGTGCGAAACTGCTGCCCGTCACCAAGCCCGAACGGGAGGGAATGGTCGACCGCAACCGGCTCTACGACATCCAGGGCAGAGGCCGTCACCGCCAGATGGAGGCGGCCCGCGAGTTCGGCATCGGCGATTATTCCCCCCCGGCCGGGGGTTGCCTCCTGACGGACCCCATGTTTGCAAAACGCCTGAAGGAATTGTTCTCCCACAACGATTATTCAATCCCTTCGATTCATCTGCTGAAGGCGGGCCGGCATTTCAGAATAAACGACTGCACGAAGGTCATCGTGGGCAGAAACCAGGGCGATAACGGCCTGATCGAGCAGTATGCGCAGGATGCCGATTGCATCCTGCGTGCGGCCGATTACCCGGGACCGACAACGCTTCTGCCGGGCGGCGGCACCGAGGCGGAAAGGCATGTCGCCGCCTCCCTGTGCGTCCTTTACAGCGACGCCCCCAAGGGGGAAGCAGTCCGTCTGAACTGCCTCCGGCAAGGACAGACGGTCATGATCGAAGCCACCTCCGCAGACAAAACCCAGGCGGCTCAATGGATCATTTGAGACAAGGCCTCATGCCGGCAGATGCTCCTTTCGCAACAGGTCCTCGATCGTTTTCACGGGATTGAAGGTTTCGAGCGGGACCTCGATAAAGAGGGTGATCCAGCCGGCCATGGAGCCGTTCCACAAGCCGGGCAGCTCCAGCGCTTTCAGGGAACGGCCCTTCTCCGATTTCACCGAGATACAGACGGCCTTCTGATCCGCGTAGCGGGACAGGTCGAATTGGTTGCCCCGGTAGTCCTTTATCCCGCATACCAGATCGACGGGATTGAAATGAGTCGACGAAGACCAGATTTTCAGCTGTTCCGGGTCTCCGCCGTCGATCTGGAACTGCTCGATGATCTGCCGCGAAATCCCGCCGTTTTCATCCATGACCCAGAAAGGCCCCCCGCCGGGTTCTCCCGTATTTTTGACCATGCCGCAGATCCGGATGGGACGGTTCATGACATCGAAAAGGATTGCCCCTTTTTCCCGGTCTGAAAAAGAGGCGAAATCTTCCGGCAATTGAATCTGCAGGTCACGACGGCAATAACCGCCTATCTCTTCCATCGTTTTCGATGAGGCTTTTTCTGCCGAAATCATCCTTAAATACGAGAAGATCCGTTCCTGTACCATCAGCAGCCGGCCCGCCAGAAGCTTCTTGAACGGGTTTGACCGATCCTGCAGGCGGTCATGGGACACGTTGTCGATATTCTTGACAAAAACGATGTCCGCCGCCAGGTCGTTCAAATTGAACAGGAGGGCCCCGTGCCCGGCAGGTCTGAAAACCAGCCTCCCCCGGTCGTCACGGAAAGGACGGTCGGCCGGGTCAACGGCGATCGTATTCGTCGAGCTCTTCTGAACGGAAAGATCGACCCGGTAATGCACGCCGTATTTCGCCTCGTACAGGGGAATCACCTGCCGGATCCGGTCCCGTACCCGTCCCAGATGCTCTTCGGAAACGGTGAAATGAAGACGGCAAAGATCGTTTGACGACCTGGCATAGCCCGCCGCCTCGACAAAATGCTCCTCCAGGGAAGTGCGACAGCCGTCCGGATAGCGGTGAAACTTGATCAGGGCCTTCGGCAGGTGACCGTAATTCAGTCCCGGATCGAGGAGCACCGCCGCCAGAATGTCCCCGATCCGCCCCTCCTTGAGACATTCGTCCAGGCTCGTGTTCCTTTTCCCCAGGACGTCCCGTAATTCCCCGATGAAAGGATAACGGAGAATGGTTTCGGCGAAATGTCCGGCGGCTTCCTCCTGGGCGGACGTCCCCTGTTCCAGAAGCCCGAACCAGTCCTTGAACATTCTCGTCGCCGCGCCGGACGCGGGTACGAACTTCACGATATCAAGAGCCCGTGAAGACGCCTCATACCGGTTGATGAGTTCGTTTTTTGCCCCTTCCGCCGGGCATTCGATGCCGTCCCCGGGTGTGCAGGGTTTCAGCAATTTGACCGGCGTGGTTCCCTGCCGGAATTTTTCCAGCTGCTTCCGTACCTGGGAGAGGGTCAATCCCTCCTGCTCGATCTGCCGCAGATCCGCCGGCGTCAGCTCCCTGTCATTCATCGCTGTCCTCCTTGCCTGATCGGCCTCATCTCCTTCTGATACCGGTCCTTATACGTTAAACCGGAAACTGATGATATCCCCGTCCTGGACGACATATTCCTTCCCCTCCAGGCGGATTTTTCCGGCGGCCTTGGCCTGCACCATGGACCCGCCGCAATTCATGAAATCCTCGTAACCGATAACCTCGGCCTTGATAAAGCCGCGCTCGAAATCCTTGTGAATGACGCCGGCCGCCTGTGGGGCCTTCACCCCCTCCGGAACGACCCAGGCCTTCACCTCGTCCTCCCCGACGGTGAAATAGGACATGCAACCGAGCAGGAGGAAAGACTGGCGGATGATTTTCTGGTAAGCCGGCTCGGCGATATCGAGGGATGAAAGAAATTCCCGCTGCTCCGCCTCTGACAGGCCCATGATTTCACTTTCGACCTGGCAGGAAATGACGACCACCGGAGACCGCGCCGGAATTTCTTCGCCGACGGCATCGAAATCACGGAGATGATCTTCTCCCACATTGACGACAATCAACTCGGGGCGGATGGTCCAGAAAGAAAAGCTCCTCAGGGATTTCCATTCATCTTCGGTGAATTGCAGTTCCCGGATCACCCTCCCCTGCTCCAGGTGACCGTGTATCTTCGGCATCAGTTCCAGTTGCAGGGTTTCGAGCGGTTTCATGGATTTCCTGGGGACTTTCCGAATCCGTTCCATCCGGTTTTCGACCATGATCAGGTCCGCCAGGATCAGGTCATCCGTCAGTTTCCGGTACTGTTCGGCGATTTCCCCGACATGACCGGTCGTAAAACCGTCGATGATGTGGATAAAACCATCGGCGCTGCCCATGTTCTGCCGAACGGCATTCCATGCCTTCTCCCCGGAGGCGTTTACATCGACGAAAGGCACCTTCGCCGGCGTGATCTTGGCCGGCTGATAGATTTCGACCAGCCTGTCAAACCGCCGATCCGGAACGGGTGCAATGCCGCGGACAAACTGCTCTCCGTGCATTTCCCTGCTCTTGATCCCCGTCATGATTTCAAACAACGTACTTTTCCCGCTCTGAGGTAAACCCAATATGCCGATTTCCAATTCTCAACTCCTTCTTTAGATACGGAACCTGTATACAAAACGGTTTTCGCCCCGGCCCCATAACACAAGCCTCGACCCGCGTAAACCTTTATTCTCCTTATACGGCACATGTTTCACCGCCGTCCATACAAATCGTTTATTTCATGACAAGCTTATGTTAAAAAGAAACCGAAACGGCAACCACCTCCTTCCGGAGTTCGATCATGCACGACGATGTATACAGGAAATTAGGAAAGCACCTGGCCGCCCTGGGGATGGGTTATCCGGACAAGGAAGAACTGATGGATATCCTTCAGGCCAACTTTTCACCCTTCGAAGCCGAAGTGGCCCTGGCCATCCCGACGGGGGTGATTCCCCTGGAACTTGCTCCCGTCGATCGCATCGCCGCCGCCATGGTCCGCCCTGTGGAGGAAATAGCCCCCGTCCTGGAGAACCTTGCCCACCGGGGGCTGCTTTTCTCCGGGAAACTCGACGACGGAACGCGCGGATATGCCCTCCACCAGTTCGGATACGGATTCCCGCAAACCTTCTTCTGGGGCGGAATTGATTCGCCGAACGCCAAAGCCATGGCGGAAATGATCGTTCGATACAGCAAGGTTCCCGACCTGGAGCGGGTCTACGGCAGCACGCCTTCGAAGGCCTACCGTTATCTCCCGGCCCAGGCCGCCGTTGATCCCGCCTCCCATGCCGTGTTCCCTTTCGAGATGATGGAGGAAGTCGTCAAAAAAGTGAGCCGGATCGCCCTTGTCCACTGCCCATGCCGCGCCACGATGGAGTTGCTGGGAAAGAGACCATGCCGTCACCCCCTGGAAAGCTGCATCAAGTACGATGACCTGGCCGATTACCTGCTCGATACAGGCATTGGAAGAGAAATCAGCAGGGATGAGGCCCTTCATGTGATCCGCATGTCGGAAGATGCGGGACTCGTTCATCTGGTCGACAATGCCCGGGAGGGAATCAAACACACCTGTAACTGCTGCGGGTGCTGCTGCTGGTCTGTCGGAACGATCCGGCGAAGGAAAATTCCCCGAGACGTCCTGATGGCCACTTATTTTCTCCGCGATACGGATCGTGAAGAATGCACCGGCTGCGGACAGTGCATCGAGATCTGTCCCGTGAAAGCCATCCGCATGGAAAACGATTTCCCGGTTATCGATCCGGACTGGTGCATCGGCTGCGGCGTCTGTGCGGTTCCCTGCCCGGCTTCCGCGGTGCGTCTGACCAGGAGAAGCGATGCCCTCCCCCCCAGGGATTTCCAAACACTCCATAACCGGATTCTGAAAGAAAGAAAAGGAAGCGGCTTATGAAAAAAGCGGGAGCCCTCCAGGCCGGTTTTCCTCGTAGCGTAAACTTGGAGAAGCATGATATCTCTTCCGGGAAGGAATTTCCGGGGTTCGCCCCGCCGGGCGGAACCAGCGCTCGAACACGGACGAAACGGGGGTTGTTTCCCGCATGAATTTGCCGTCAGCGGATCTTTTCCGTTTTTTAAACGAACCTTGAACATGCCTTGGCCTGGGCCGGATCTGAATCCCGACATTGAAACCACGAATCCAATACGCCATTTTAGCAACGCTTCTTGCCGCCAATCTTCTCAACTACATCGACAGGCAGATTCTCTACGCCGTCTTCCCCCTGATCAAGGCCGACTTCAATCTGTCCGATACGCAACTGGGATTGCTCGGTTCCGCTTTCATGCTTTCCTATATGATTTTCGCCCCCTTGCTCGGCTGGATCGGCGACCACACCCGTCCGTCACGGCTCGCATCCGGCGGTTTGGCCTTCTGGAGCCTGGCCACGGCAATGTCGGGAATCGCCGCCAACTACCTGACCCTTCTTTTTTCCCGCTCTCTCGTGGGCATCGGGGAAGCCAGTTTCGGCGTCGTCTCGCCGGGCATTTTATCGGACACCTTTGACAGGGAAGTCCGGGGACGCGTCCTGTCTTTCTTTTTTCTTGCCATCCCCGTCGGAAGCGCCATCGGTTATCTTCTGGGGGGGGTTCTGGGGTTCCACTTCGGATGGCAGAAGGCCTTCCTTCTGGTCGCCCTTCCCGGCCTGATTCTTTCCGTACCGCTCTGGCGTATCCCCTGTCCCGGCAATAAACCCGCGGAACACGCCGAAACGGGGAAAGGCCCTTTCTCCTTAAAACCCTATGCGGCGCTTCTACGCAACCGCTCGTATCTCTTCAACGCCCTTGCCATGGCGGCCATGACTTTCGCCCTGGGGGGGCTCGCCCAGTGGATTCCGACTTTCATCTACCGCTATCACAACATGAACGTCCTGGAGGCCAATACGGCCTTCGGCGCCATTACCGTTGTTTCCGGCATCGGCGGCACTCTTCTGGGAGGCTGGCTGGGGGACTTCCTTCAAAAACGGACGTCCAAGGGCTATTTCCTCGTGTCCGCGGCGGGTTTTTTCCTGAGCCTGCCGTGCAGCCTTCTTGCAATCCTGACGACCGATCTGTCGACCTGCATGATCGCCGTCTTTTTTGCCGAATGCCTGCTTTTTTTCAACACGGGACCCCTCAATACGATTATCGTCAACGTGTCGAATCCCCTTTACCGCGCCACGGCCTTCGCCCTTAACATCTTCATCATCCATGCCCTGGGCGATGCGGTTTCTCCTTCCGTGATCGGCTGGCTTTCCGACCTGATGAACCTCCGGGCGGCGCTTCTGATCGCCCCCCTGTTCATTCTGGTCGCCCTGATATTCTGCCTGTGCGGCTGCCGATTTATCGACGAGGATATGGCCGACGCGAATGTTGCACGGGAGTGACGCACCATGAATTCTGCAAAATCGACTTTGGAAAGAAAATCAAATGAAACGAACCCTTCTCCCCCTTTCACGTCCCCCCATTGAAGCAGTCGTCTTTGATTTCGACGGCACTCTGGCGGAACTCCATATCGATTTCGGCGAAATGAGATCCGCCGTCTGCCGGTTGATGGAACAATACGACGTCGTTCCCCGGATCTTCGACCACCTGTATATCCTGGAGATGATCGAAGCCGCCGGTGTACAGATCAAAGAACATTCCCCGGAAAAGGGGGCAACGTTTTTTGACGATGCCCTACGATTGATCGAAGGGATGGAAATCGAAGCGGCCGGGAAATCAAACCTCTTCGACGGGGTCCGGGAGATGCTCGTCACCCTGACGAAACGCCGTATTTCGATCGGGATCATCACCCGAAACTGTTTTCGCGCCCTTCAGGTCATGTTTCCCGATTACCGGGATTATGTCGACGCCCTGATCACCCGGGAAATGACCCGCTTCGTCAAACCCGATCCGCGCCATTTGACGGAAATCCTGTCCATGTTAGCGGCGCCGGCGGAAAGGACCCTCATGGTCGGTGACCACCCGATCGACATACAAATCGGGAAAGAAGTCGGCACGTACACCGCCGCCGTCTTAACCGGAACGGGGAAACGTCCCGATCTTCAGAAATCATCACCCGATTTCCTTTTATCCCGGGTGGTCGAAGTCGGGCGGATCATCGAGCTGACCAACCACCGGATTCCGGATTGATCGTCCGGCACGACTTTCCATTGACATCTTTCCTGAATGTGATTATGAAGGCCCTGCCTTGAAACGGGCATGATCATGTGTTGATCCCAGTTTATCATATTGAACAGGAGGATGTTTATCGGGTTTCGATGATTAATAAAGAGATTTTTCGCGAGTACGATATCCGGGGGGTGGTGGATGTCGATCTGACGGCCGATTTCGTCGTTGAACTGGGGCGGGCCGTCGGAACTCATGCCCGCGACTGCGGTGTCAAGACGCTGACCCTGGGACGCGATTGCCGCCTGAGTTCAGGGAAATACCGGGACGCCCTGGCACGGGGATTGAACCGATCCGGCATCGATGTCATCGATATCGGGCTGTGTACAACTCCCATGCTGTACTTCTCGATCCGCCGTTTGAACACAGGCGGCGGTGTCATGATCACGGGAAGCCACAATCCGCCGGAATTCAACGGATTCAAAATATGCATCGGTCCGGATACCATTTACGGCGACCGGATTCAGACGCTTCTCCGGATCATGGAGGGCCGCCGGTATGCTTCCGGAACGGGGGGCTTGTCTTGCAGAAATATCTCGCAGGAATATGAGGATCATCTCTTCCATAACGTCCGTATCGAAAGGCCGCTTACGGTTGTCCTGGACGGAGGGAACGGCACGGGGGGACATTTCGCCCTGCCCCTTCTCCACCGTTTCGGTTGCCGCGTAATCGATCTGCACTGCGAACCTGACGGCCGGTTTCCCCATCACTTCCCGGACCCGACGGTACCGGAAAACCTCACCGAATTGATCCGCGCCGTTTCCCGCGAACAGGCGGACCTGGGCATCGGCTACGACGGCGACGCCGACCGGATCGGAGTCGTCACCGACAGGGGGGAAATCCTCTGGGGTGATGAACTGCTCCTGCTTTTTTCACGATACGTCCTGAAAGACCGCCCCGGAGCAACCATTATCGGCGACGTCAAATGTTCTCAAAAACTTTACGACGACATCGCCCTGCACGGCGGCCGCCCCATCATGTGGAAGGCAGGTCATTCCCTCATCAAAGGAAAAATGAAGGAGGAACAGGCCCTCCTCGCCGGCGAAATGAGCGGACACATCTTCTTCGCCGATCGCTACTTCGGCTATGACGACGCCGTTTACGCCACGCTGCGGCTGCTTGAAATCCTGTCCGAGGCGGGGAAGCCCTTAAGCGCCCTTCTTTCAGATGTGCCGAAGACCTATGCCACCCCCGAGATCCGGATCGATTGCCCCGACGCGATCAAATTCCGGGTGGTGGATGCCGTGAAGGCCCATTTCGCGGGGAAACACCCGTCGATCGATCTGGACGGTCTCCGCCTCATGTTTCCGGACGGCTGGGGATTGCTGCGTTCCTCGAATACACAACCCGTCCTGGTATTGAGATTCGAGGCTTCCACGGAAACGGGCCTGGCGGAAATACGCCGTATTTTCGAAACCGCTTTGAAAGAAAAAATGACGGAATTTCCGGCGGATCCATCACGCTGCTGACCCGTCCCGGGACTCAGGCCGTAGCGGACGCTCCCCCCGCCAAGGCCAAAATGACATGATTGGCCGCCATGAGGCCGAAAATCGCCGGTAACGTGGGATGGCTCGGCAGAACCCGGCGGTTCCTTCCCCGCAGGTAGGTTCCGGTCGTCGCCAACGTCGGTGATGAAACGGCTTCGTCTCGTTCATGCACTTCCTCCGTTGAGTAAATCACCGGGAAATCCGTACCGATCCGCCTCCTGCGCAATTGCCGCCTCACCGTCCGGGCCAGGGGACAGACCGTCGTGTTTTCCAGGCTGTCGATCCGGATCCGGCAGGGGTCCGTCCGTCCCGAGGCGCCCATGGCGGAAATAATGGGAACGCCTATTTCCCGGCAGTGCCGGATCAGTTCCACCTTCGGGTTGAGGCTGTCGATGGCGTCGATCACGTAATGGAGATCCTCCGTGATCAACTCGGATGCCGTGTCATGGTGGAAAAAAGCCATGCGCGCTTCGATCAGGACTTCGGGATTGATCCGGACATACCGGTCCCTGGCCGCTTCCACTTTCGGCTCATTGGTGTTGGTCGCCAGGGCGATCAACTGGCGGTTGACATCCGACGGCGCCACGCGGTCGCAGTCGATTACGCGAAGCTTCCCGATTCCCGCGCGAACCATGGCCTCCGCCGCATACGAGCCCACCCCGCCCAATCCGACGACGGCGACGAAACTTTTCTGCAAGCGGTCAAACCCCGCCTCTCCATAGAGCATCCTGTTACGGATAAAAAGATCCCGGCTCTCCGTCACGGCCCGCCCACCCGTTTATAAATGGAACAGATTTTTTGCATTTTCCGAACTTTCCCGGCAGATATCCCCGTATTCCATATTGCGGATCTCCGCCATTTTTCGTGCGATCTCAACCAGGTGCATCGGTTCCACTTCGGAGGCCGGCGTGCTTTCCGTGGCGATGGACGGGGCATCCGTTTCCAGGAGATAACGGTCGGCCGGAACGGCCTGGGCGTTCCGGTGGTATTTCCGTGCCGATTTCCTCGTCACGGAGCCTGAAAATGAAATACAGAAGCCCAAATCGAGAAACCGGCGCATCCATTCAGGGCTGCCGGAAAAGGAATGCATCACGCCGCGCAGCTTCCCCCGGTAATCGGAGAGGATTCCGGAAAGGGGGTCGAAAGCCTTCCGGCAATGAACGATAACGGGTAAATGGTATTCGATGGCGATTTCGAGCTGCTTCCGGAACAGCGCAATCTGGCATTCCTGGCGGTCATGCCCGGCAGCGAAATCCAGACCGATTTCCCCGACTGCCACCGCATTTCCCCGGTCAAGGCATTCTTTCACCCTTTCCACGTCAACCGGATCACCGGCGAACCAGGGGTGGATGCCGTAGGCCGGGAAAACGAATCCGGGGTAACGCCCGGCTAACGCGAAGGTTCTGTCGAGAGAGTCCCGGTCATAGGCGGGGACCACGCAGGCTCCCACGGCGGCGTTTTTTGCCCTGGCGACGACCTCATCCAATTTCACAAAAACGGGCTCGTTCAAATGGGCATGGCTGTCAATCAACAGGGCTCCCCTCATCTTTGGCTCTTTCGACACGATTTATCGGCCTGTTTTATCCTTGACGATTCATCATTATTTGCTAAATGAGTTCTATTAACCGCATCCCCATCCAATCGCCAGCTTTTTTTGCCCGATTTCCGGCAGAAGGGAGGAAAAATTCTTCATCGTGATGATGCGCGAAACGATCGCCCTGCAACTGGATTACATTTTCTTCCTCTACGGCCTTTCCTTCATTCTGATCGCGGTCGTCACATTTGCCCTGCATCGGATCGACAGAAACCGACTGCCCTGGTTTTGGCTTGTCTTTTTCGGTCTGATCCACGGCTTTAACGAATGGCTCGACATGCTGGCCCTGAGCCTGGGGGATCACCCGATTTTCTCGGTTTCGCGCCTTTTCGTTCTCGCCGTGTCTTTCCTGTGCCTACTGGAGTTTTTCAGGCGCGGATTGAACCAGCTGCAAGGCGTTAAAGTTCCTCCCTATGCAACGCTTTTCCTGGCCGGAATTTCTTTTTGGGGCCTGTTTTACGGCTTAAATGGACTGTTCGTTTCTTTCCGCTACACCCTGGGATTTATCGGCACCCTGGGTACGGCGTACATTATCCGGCTTTACCGCCGGAAATACCATCCTCGCAATGTCCCGCTGTCTTTCGCCGTTTACAGCCTTGTTCTGTACGGCGTTCTTGCGGGATTGATTGTTCCGAAAGCCGATTTCTATCCGCCCATCCTGTTCAACCAGGATAGGCTGTTGCATGTTACCTTGGGTTTACCCGTGCAACTTTTCCGCGGAATCCTGGCCGCGGTCGTCAGCCTTTCCATCTGGTTTTTTTATCTCCACTGCCGAAAAAGCGCATCCCTGGTTTATCTGCACCGGGAAAAATATTACGGCAAATTAATTGCCGGACTCCTGATCTTTACGGTGATTGCCGGATGGGCATTGACCGATTATGCGGGGAGGAAAAAAGAGAAACACCTGGAAGAAAGCCTGTTGCGCCAGGTACAGATCGCCGCTGCCTCTTTAGATCAGGCAATGGTCCGGAAACTTAAATGGAATGAAGCCGATCTGGCTTCCCCGGAGTATCCGTATCTCAAAGAGAAAATGACCCGGTTTCAGAAAGCGGCCCCGGCCAGCCGGTTCGTCAGCCTGATGGGCTACCGGGATCAGCGCACCTACGTGCTGATCGATTCCGAACCCCCGGAATCGCCGGATTATTCACCCCCGGGTCAATACTACGCAGAAGCCTCTGGAGAATACATCCGTCTTCTCGCCGGCGGTGATCAAGGGATCATCGGCCCCCTCGATGACCGCTGGGGATCCTGGATTACGGGGGTCTGCCCCGTGGCGAAATTCGACGACGGAACCATTTACCTGACCTTTGATTTCGACGCATTTTTCTGGAATCGGGAAGTCCGTCAATCCCGCTTGATCCCGATTGTCATCACGTTGATGATCTCCCTGCTTATCCTGACATTTTTCGTCATGTACCAACACAGCATGGATATCCGAGAAGCATTGGCCGCGTCGAAGAAAACACTCCGTCACGTCTTCGATCATGTTTACGACGCCATTATCGTTCACGACGGAAATGGACACATCCTCGACGTCAATGACCGCACTTTGAGTCTGTACGGTATTTCGCGGAATGAAATAAGCGGATTATCCGGCGTTTATGATCTTTTTTCTTCAACGAACCCGCCTGATTCTTATCGTGCGACCTGGGCGAAAGTGCTGGCGGGAGAAAACGTCCTTCTTGAATGGCACGGCCGAAGACCCCACGACGGTGTCCAATTTCCCGTAGAAATACACCTCTGCCGGATGGATTTGTCCGGGAAACCCGTCATTGTCGCCACGTTGAGAGACATGACTCTTTACAGGCAGGCCGAGGAACAGCGCCATGCCCTCCAGAAGCAGTTCCTGGAAGCCCAGAAAATGGAATCAATCGGGCGACTCGCCGGCGGCGTCGCCCACGACTTCAACAATCTGCTGGCGACCATTCTGGGTTATACGGAAATGACCCTCGAATTCATGACACCACCCGGAGCCTCCCACCGGGAATCCCTTCTCGAAATTCAGAAAGCGGGAGAACGGGCGAAATCGCTGATCCGCCAGTTGCTCGCCTTCAGCAGCAGCCAGGTGCTTGACTTTAAAACCGTTCATTTGAATCGGGTCATCCGGGATTTTGAAAAGCTGCTGCAAACATTGATCGGCGAGGACATCCGCATCGACACCCGCCTGTCATCCGCCCTGCCGCCGATCATGGGCGACATTTCACAACTCGAACAGATTCTTCTGAATCTGGCCGTCAATGCCCGTGATGCCATGCCCCGCGGCGGTGTCCTGACCATCGGGACGGACCGCGTCGTCATTTCGGAAGAATACGCAACAATCCACGCCGATGTCAAACACGGGGAATATGCGCTCTTGTCGGTAACCGATACGGGAGAAGGAATGACCGAAGAAGTCGGAAGCCGGATTTTCGAACCTTTTTTTACGACCAAGGACAAGGGAAAAGGAACGGGCCTGGGTCTCTCCACGGTTTACGGCATCGTCACCCAGCACGGGGGACACATCGATGTATCGAGCGCCGTCGGCAAGGGCACGGTCTTTCGGATATCCTTCCCCGCTTCCGCTCCGAAGGAAGAGGCGGCACCCCTTCCCCGCACAACACGGGATGAAGAAGTCCCCCGTCCATCGCTTACGGTTCTCGTGGTTGAAGATGACTCGGCCATCCGGCGTCTGTCCTGCCGGGTGCTGGACGAGTTGGGGCACCGGGTGCTGGAGGCACACGATGTCGGGGACGCCATCCGGTTATGTACCGAACACCGGACGGCCATCGACGTCATGCTGACCGATGTCATCATGCCCGAAATGACCGGGCATGAACTTTTCAAGCGCGTTTCCGAATTCTGCCCTGCCATGAAGGTCATCTACATGTCCGGCTATCCCGACCAGATCACGGCTCACAAAAGTTTTTCGGCCGACGGCGAATTTTTTCTGCAGAAACCCTTTTCCATAAAACAGCTGTCCCGTATTTTGCGGAAGCTCACCGGAAAATCCTGATCACCTTGAAACACTCCCCACGTCATCCTGACGGTTCGTCGCCGCTGCTTCGCCGAATGACGGAAACGGGCTTTTTACGAAGTCGCCGTTTCCGGGCGTCCTATTTCTCCAGGGACCGGAGCAGACTGTCCATTTTCCGCAGTTCTTCGCCATAACCGCTCCAGTTGTTCTGCCGCAGCATCTCCTGGGCTTTCCGATAATGCCGGAGCGCCTCCAGGGCAGTCTCCCGATCCGTCCTGACCAACGCAGCCGAAGCCGGGGCCGTTTCCGGCTGCACCGCCGTTTCTTTCGAAATTTCCCCGCCGAAGATCCGCTGCAGGGAGACGTCCAGATTTTCCTCCATGGCAATCGCGTTGCCGAAAGCCACGATGACCCGTTTCAACTCCGGTAGTTGCCCCTTTGACGAGGCGAGGTAAAGCGGCTCCACATACAGGATGGATTTCTCGATGGGAATCGCCAGGAGACTGCCCCGGATGACCTGAGAGCCTCCCTGGTTCCACAGCGAAAGCTGTTTCGATATTTCCGTATCCTGATTGATTCTGGCCTCGATCTGCTGGGGACCGTAAACCAGGCTCTGCTTGGGGAAATTGTAGACGATCAGCTTCCCGTAATGGGGAGCATCGCACCGGGCGGCCATCCAGGCAGACATGTTATTCTTGTTGCTCGGCGTAAAAGGCAGAAGGAGGATGAACTCTTCTTTCACCCCTTCGGGAAGCCTCATGATGGTGTAGTAAGGTTCCATTTCCTGCTCGCCGTTTCCATCCATCTTGCCGGGGATGGACCAGAGATCTTCCTTGTTGTAGAAGACCTGCGGGTCCTGCATGTGGTAAGAACGATACATCAGGGCCTGTATCTTCAGCATTCCCTGGGGATAACGCATATGAGATCTGAGATCGTCCGGCATGGCGTTCATGTCTTCGAACAGACCCGGGAAAATTCCGGCATAAGTCCGGATGATCGGATCCTTTGCGTCGCTGATGAAGAGCTTGACCGACCCGTCATAAGCGTCTACAACCGCTTTCAGCGAATTCCTGACGTAATTTCCCAGGTCTTCGACCGGCTCCGAATAGGGGTACCGGTTTGTAACGGTATAGCCGTCGAGCACCCACAACAGGCGGCCCTCTTTTGAAATGACGAGATAGGGATCCGAATCGAGCCGTATAAAGGGCACGATTTTCGCCACCCGTTCCTTGATCCGGCGATGATACATGACCCGGCTGTCGGAGGTGATGTCATTGGAGAGAAGAATCGTGATCGATCCGAATCGGATGGCGTACATCACTTTGCGGAAAAAGGACAGGGGCACTCCCCCTTTCCCGTTATACCGGGAATAGACGTTTTTTTCTCCCACCGGATAATCGAACTCGGGCCTTCTGGCCTTGACGAAAACATACTCGTTCGACTGTTCTCCGTAGTAAATTTCCGGCCTTTTGATTTGCACCGGCGTCGTGGCGACGGGTGGAATGTCCTTGATGAAAAACTCAGGCATCCCCTCCCGGTTGACGCGGTTGACCGGACCCAGGACCACGCCGTAACCATGGGTGTAGGTCAGGTGCTCGTTGACCCAGGTGCGCGACGGCAGGGCGCCGTAGGACAATTCCCGGGGCGAAAGCATGACCTGGCGGTACTCGTTATTGATCATGTACCGGTCATTGTCGACGTCAATAAACTTGTAGTAGGTGCGGATCTCCTGCAACTGGCTGTAGGTCTGCAACAAAGGCGCGTGATCCCAAAGACGGATATTCTTGACCGTCAGGTCGTTTTTCTTCAGGTCTTCCCTCGTGAGATTCGCGCCGACGGGAAATTCGCGGTCTTCGATATCGTCCAGCCGGTATGCCAGGCGCGTGTACTGGATATTGTGTTCCAGGAAAGGTTTTTCCAGGACGATTTCGTTCGGCAACACTTTGAATTTCTGGACAAAGTTCGGATAGATCCCCTTGCCGACGATGGACACGGCGAAAAGCGCCAGAATGGTTGCGGCGGGAACCTTCCAGTTATTCCGGTAAAGATAGGCCAGCAGGGAAAGCCCCGCCAGCAGATTCATGACGATCATGAGGCGCAGAACCCATATCTGCGTGGTGACATCCGTATAGCCGGGGCCGAAAACAACCCCTCGTTTCGTAAAAAGAAGTTGATAGACATCGATCCAGGCCCCGAGAACACCGACAAAAAAGACAAAAGACAGGAGGAGCAGGATATGCCTGCGCACCGGTGCGGACACGTTCCAGGTCTTGGGCGGTATGAACAGGAAAGCTCCTCTCACAAAATACAGGAGGCCGACACCGATGATCACCAAGATGGTAATAAAAGAAAGCCATTGATAGATACTGACGATAAAGGGCAGCTTGAAAACGTAGAACCCGATATCCTTTTGATAGAGAGGATCCTGGAGGTCGAAGGGAAGCCCCTTAAGAAACAGAAGAAATTCCTGCCACTGGGCGGATGCGCTCATACCCATGAAAACGGCCAGCACGACGGATACGCCCACGATCAACGGAACAAACGTCTTTTCTCCGAACGAACGAAGGGGAGGAATCTGCATGCCCATGAGATGGACATAGCTGTTCTTCTTCCCGATCCGCTCCGCCATGTAGAGATTGCCGCCGAACAGAACCAGGAAAAGCGCTCCCGCGATCCCTCCAACCGTCCATTTCGCGAAAAGGGTGGTCCAGAAAACCCCTTCGTAACCGACTTCCTGAAACCAGAACCAGTCCGTAATCAGCCATGCCAGCTCGAAAAACAGGACGATTGCAGCAAGAGATCCAATGATCAGACCCCATCTGATTGTGTTCCGTAACTTCGCCGACTCCTGCCATCCTTTGAACATGCCAACTCCCCTTCTTTTTTTTCCTTCGGATTTTGATTGTCGCGATGTCTTCCGCCGTGCTCAGATGTTCCGCTCAACCGAAACGAAACATTTCATTTCAAACGGTTGAGCAAAACCCGCCGGCCGACTGGTGAAAAAGTCACCCGGATCGGTTGATCTTTCATGGTAACCGCGGGTTGAACCGGAGCCTGGGAATAAACTCCTCTTCCGATTCCAAGGCGTCAGCCTAACAGATGCGCTTTTTCTCTTCAATCATTAATTTCAGCTTGATTGAATCGGCCCGATCCATTACATTCCTGAATCCACTAAGGCCATTTCGAGGATATCTCCCATGAATCAAAACGTCATTGCAGAAGCCATGTCGGCCCCCTCTTTTTACCCCGGGCCCCCTCATCACGTCGAACGGATCGAAACCCATATCTCCTGGGTCTTCATTGCCGGCGACAACGTTTACAAGGTCAAGAAGGCCGTCGATTTCGGTTTTCTCGATTTTACCACCCTGGAAAAACGTCGATTCTACTGCGGAGAAGAAGTGAGGCTGAACCGCCGCCTGGCGCCCCAGGTCTACCTGGGCGTGGTTGAAATCGGCCTCGACAGGGAGGGCAGGATCGTCCTCGGCGCAGGAGAAACCGTCCTCGAATATGCCGTCCACATGAAGAAGATCCCTTCCGAAAAAATGCTGAAAAGACTGCTCCCCCTGCCGGACTTCGACCCGGCTATCATGGGGGACATCGCGAAAAAGCTGTCCCGTTTCCATCGCGAAGCCGAAACGGGGGGGAGGATCGATGAAACCGGCAGCATCGAAACGGTCCGCCATAATCACGAGGAGAACTTTTCCCAGACGGAACCGTATACGGGCGTCACCATTTCATCCTCCAGGCACGCCTTCATCCGGTCTTTCGCGCGCCGGTTCCTGGACAATCATGCGGATCTTTTCCGCAAGCGCGTCCGGGAACACAGGATCCGCGACTGCCACGGCGATCTCCACCTCGAGCACATCGTCATCTCCGGCGACGACATCATCATTTTCGACTGCATCGAATTCAACGAGCGTTTCCGTTACTGCGACATCGCCGCGGAGGTCTCTTTTCTCGCCATGGACCTCGACTTCAACGGATATGCATCCTTGTCCGAACAGTTTGTAAAGTCCTACGTCGCCGAATCCGGCGATATTGAAATTCCGCTCCTGGTTCACTTCTATCAATGCTATTACGCCTTCGTCCGGGGCAAGGTGACCGGTTTCCGCCTGCAGGAACCGCAGATCAGCGCGGAAGAAGGGGCTGTCGTCACCCAAACCGCCGCCACCTACTTCGATCTGGCTTTTTCCTACGCCGCCCGTTTCCGGAAACCCACCCTCATCGCCATGGCGGGACTGATGGGAAGCGGCAAAAGCGTTGTCGCCCGCGAACTTGCCCGCATCACCGGGGCGGCCGTGATCCGGATGGATGTAATCCGGAAGGAGCTCCACGCTCTGCCCCCCCACGAACGGCGGCTGGAGGACTTCGGACAGGGAATTTACAGCGACGGCGTCACCCGTCTCGTCTACGGGAAATCACTTGAACGGGCGAAAGACCTGATCGAATCGGGAAAGCCGGTCATCATCGATGCCTCGTTCAAAAGTAAGGCCCACCGGCGGGCCGCAGGCGATCTCGCCGATTCACTGAAGGCGGATTTTTTCGTGATTGAATGTGTCTGTCCCGATGATTGCATCCGGGAAAGACTGCTTGAACGGATCAAGGACGAAAACGAGGCATCCGATGGCCGGATGGAAATCCTGGACGCACAAAAAGCGGACTTCGATGCGATTTCCGAATTCCCGCCTTCGGTGCATCTCGTACTGGACACGTCGGGAAAACTCGACGAATCCATTGACCGGATCGTCGCTTTTATGCACGGCGCGGGTTGACGGATTCACCGGCCGGGTCAGAGGTTAGGCACCTGTTCGATTTTCTCCGTGCGTTCCGCGTTATTCCGCTGTTCTTCTGTAATCATGCGGCGGGTTTCCGTGATGAAATACTTGACTTTGTAATCCAGGCCGACGTTGGGGAAATCCCGCGCGATCAGTTCGAATCGCTTCAGGGCGGCTCTGTATTTCTTCTGCCTGAAATAAAACTGGCCGACGTAGAACTCGTTTTCCGCCAGCATTCTCTTCACTTCCGTGAGCATTTTTTCCCCCATGACGGCAAACTGGCTTTTGGGGTACCGGGAGATCAGGCGTTCAAAATCGGCCTTGGCCTTCCAGGTTTCGGTCTGGTCCCGGTCGATGGTATCGGTCATTTTATACCGGCACATTCCCATCTGATACAGGGCATAGGGCACATTCTCGTCGGTGGGATGGCGATTGACGAATTCATCGTAGGCGAGATAGGCTTCCGGGTAAGACTTGTCGCTGTAATGGGAATCGGCAATGCCGATTTCCGCAAGCACGGCGATATCTTCCAGGGGATATTCATCCTTCAGTCTCTGAAAGATGGTGATGGCCTTATCGTACTTCTTCTTCTGATACAGTTCGCTTCCCTGCTGATACAGCCCCTGGGGGGTCCCCCGGGCCATGCTTTTATCCTTGAGCAAAGCACAACCGGACGTCCCGATCAACATTGCAACCCCGACCAGCAAAAAAACGCATCTTTTCATATGAATCCTTACCCTGTCCAATTATAAAGCCTTCTTTACGAATTCCTCCAGACGCTCCTTCGGCACGAGGCCCACCAGACGCTCGACGGCCTTGCCGTCTTTAAAGAGGATCAGGGTGGGAATGCTCATAACGCCGTACTTGGCCGTCACATTGGGATTGTCGTCGATATTGAGTTTCGAGAATGTGACCTGCCCCTGGAAAGAATCGGCCACTTCGTCGACAATGGGAGCCAACGCGCGGCAGGGGCCGCACCAGGTCGCCCAGAAATCGACCAGCGCCGGTTTTTCGGATTTCAGGATCACGTCCTCGAAGTTGTCATCCGTCACCTGGAGCAACGTTTTTTCATCAGCCATGGGTATCCCTCCGAATCGTTATTCTCCTTATTTTCGGCCTATATGACATAGTTATCGCAACGAAGTCAAACCCTATTTATGCGCCGTAACGTAAAGCGCTTTTGACAGAACCGCCGGGGTCATGCTAAGAAAGGGGAAAAAATGGGGAGTACTGTATGGACTCGCTGGGCATCATCTCCGGCACCCTGCCCCTTCTGGATTCGGGCCTGTTCGATCATCTGAGGAAAGAAACATTCCATTGTGAGTTCGGCCGTGCCGACGTCCTCATCGGCCCAGATCTTGTCTTCATTTCCCGCCACGGCCAGGAGACGGACCGTTTCAGCCCCCCTCACCTCGTGCCTCATCTCCTGCACTTCAAGGCCCTCGCCGGGATGGGTGTCCGGGAAGTGATCGGGATTTACTCGACCGGCTCCCTGAAAGTCCATTTAGAACCCGGCACGCTGGTGGCTCCCGATGATTTCATCTGCCTCTACCCGACACCGACCTCGGTCGTGAATGCCCCGCGCCACATCACCCCCGGAATAAGTAACGGGGTCAGAAAGAACCTCATCGCCGCCGCGGGAGAACTGAACCTGGACCTGGCGGCAGGGGGCGTCTACTGGCAGACCGCCGGACCGAGACTGGAAACCAGGGCGGAAATCCGCATGATGGCCGGAAACGCGGATCTCGTCGGAATGACCCTGGCCAGCGAAGCCATCCTGGCAGGTGAGTTCGGCATGTCCTTCGGCGCCGTCTGTTCGGTCGACAACTACGCCCACGGTATCGGAAACACCGAATTGAAGGAGGCGGATATCCGCAACGGGGCAAAACGGAACGCGGAAAAAATCGGCAGGATCGTCAGCCGGTATATCGAGCGTTTCCGGATCAGAACGCGCCCAGTTGGCAGGGTTTGATCTTGATCTGCAGGGCCTCGCAGGTTTCGGAAACGGTCATACGGGCAAGATGATGCCGCTCGGCGATATCCCAGGAATCCGCACAGGACAGCTTCCCGTCCTGCAGCTTTTCTTCGATAGCCTTCCGTAAGCCCGGATCGATCACCTTGGCCGCCTTGACGACCCGCTTCTCCGGAGTGAATCCGAACAGCCCCATCTGGCAGGCGCTGATCCGCATTTCCAGCAGATCCAGGTTGACACCCACTTCTTCCATGGATTTTCCGGTCGCTTCGGCAATCGACTCCGCTGCCGCACAGGTAATGACATCCCCTGCGGCCTTTTTCCGGATCAACTCCGCAATCTGTTCATCAACCCGGGTTCCCGCCGAATGTTTGGCGGCGTAATGTCCTCTGTCGTGATGGCTCATCTCGCTCCTCAATATTTAGAATAATGGAACGGCTCAACGGCGCACAACGCTTCCGTATCCAGGGTTTTGAAACCGTTCTTTTCCACGAGTTTTTCCGCTTTTTCGATCTGGTCGACGTCGACAACGAAAATGGCCCGCTCGTAGCTTTCGACGACAAAGCCGTAGGCGTTGTTGATATTGACGTTTTCCTTCGACAGGAGCTGTGTCAGATCATCCAGTGCACCCGGTTTGTCTCCCAGCTCCACCGCCAGAACATGCCTCATCTGCACCATCATCCCGGCTTTCGTCAGGACTTTCTGGGCTTTTTTCGGGTCGTCCACAAGCAGATTGATCACGCCGAAGGTATCGGACGTGCTGATCGTGGTGGCCCGGATATTGATCTTTTCCTTCGCCAGGATATGGGTTACCGCCGCCAGCCGTCCCGGCTTATTTTCCGCGAAAATGGAAATCTGTTGCGCGATCATCTCGTCTTTCTCTCTTTCCATGAAAATCAATCTTCCCGGTTGTCGATCACCCGTTTCGCCTTCCCCTCCGTCTTCGGCAGGCTGTCGGGTTCGACGAGATCGACCCGGGGCGTGATCAGGATATCACTTTTCAATTCGTTCACAATCGTTTTCCGCAGCCCTTCGAGCTGTTTCAGGTCGCCTGAGAAATACTCCCGCTGAACCTCGACTTTGACGATCATCTCGTCGCTGAAACCTCTCCGCTCCAGGATGATGAGAAAATTATTTCCCACTCCGGCAATATCCATGAGTTTCTTTTCAATCTGGATGGGGAAGATATTCACCCCCTTCAGGATCATCATGTCATCCGTCCGTCCCTTGATCCGTTCGAGGCGCCGGTGCGTCCTGCCGCAGGGGCATTCTCCCGGAATGACACGGGTCAGGTCCTTCGTGCGGTACCGGAGAAGCGGCATTCCCTCCCGGTTCAGGGTCGTCAGGACAAGTTCTCCTTCCTCTCCGTCCGGCACGGGGTCCAGGGTGTGCGGATTGATGATTTCAACGGCATAGGCGTCTTCCCAGATGTGCATGCCGTTCTGCCGGGGACACTCGAAGGCGACCCCGGGACCGTTCATTTCGGAAAGGCCGTAAGAGTTGAACGCCTTTACGCCGTAAAAATCCTCGATCCGCCGCCGCATTTTCTCCGAATGGGGCTCCGCGCCGATAAAGGCCATCCGCAAGCGGGTGTCTTTCTTCGGATCGACGCCGACCTCTTCGAAAACGGTGGTCAGGTGCAGGGCGTAGCTGGGGATGACGTGCATGACCGTCGTGTCGAAATCCTGCATCAGCTGGATCTGGCGCTTGCTGTTTCCCGCCCCGGAAGGAATGACCATGGCCCCCAGCTTTTCCGCTCCGTAGTGGAAACCGAGGCCGCCGGTGAACAGGGCGTAGGTCATCATGTTCTGGAAAACATCGCTTTTCCTCATGCCCGCCATGTACATGCACCGGGCCACCTGGTTGGTCCAGCTGTCGATGTCGCTCTGGGTATGGAAAATAACCGTCGCCCGCCCGGTCATTCCGGAAGAGGAATGCATCCGGACGAGTTCGTCCTTCGACGCAGCCAGAAAACCATAGGGCCACTGTTCGCGCAGATCGTCCTTCGTCGTCAGCGGGATCTTCACCAGGTCGGAAAGCGTCCGGATATCCTCGGCAAAAAACCTTTTCTCCTTGAATATCTTTCCATAGTATGAAGACCGGGATGCCCTCTCCACGGTCTTCCGCAATCTTTCCAACTGAAGCTTTTCCAGCTGATCCTTCTCGATCGTTTCAATGCCCTTTTCCCAGAACATGGGTACCTCCTCGGATAGATCGGTAGACATTTTCTACAACCCGGCACCGTTTTTGGCAAGCTAAATCTCCTCTTTTCTCAGCAATATGGATGGTTCCGTAAAAATCGGTCAGACTGTCATGCCGAAGTCGAAGACTGTGTCGTAATGTCATTCTGAGGCGCCAGCCGAAGAATCTCTTCCTTTTAACAAAGTGTCATGATTCAATTCTTCGCTCCGCTCAGAATGACCTCGAATGTACATTGGGTGTTACGACACAGTCTCTCGATCCGGCACCCATAACTGAATTAAAATACCGGGTTCCGGTTTGTGCGACCCTTGCCCGGAATGACAAAACAAACATTGACTCGAGGATCATGGCTTCATCAGTAATATCGGACGGTTATGATTAAAAGAATCCCCAAAAATAAAAAGCCCCCTGTCGTTTTTTCAACAGAGGGCTGAACGGCTCCCTGCGACCGGAAGGTTTGCTCCCGGCCGCAGGGTTTATGTTTTTTTCAAATTCCTGACGATTTAGAAATAGTACTTGATACCCCAGGTGGCGAAGACACCGTCCAGATCGAGGTCGATATCCGATATCTTACCCATGCCAGACACATTGACGTCCGAATCGGTATCCATGTAATTGTAACCCACGTCGAAGTTGAAGGCCACCTCGGGCATGAAGGGGAGGCTGAACTCCGAACCGACCAACACACCGATCTCCCAGAAATCGGGATCAATGTTTACCTTGGTACCATCTACCTTAACATCAATATCCGCTTCGCCGTATCCGAGCTTCATACCGGCATAGAAGCGGCTGTTGGGCTTCACGATAAAGGCGTACAGGGGTTTGATTTCGACAAACCACACATCCGCATCACCGCTGCCGACATTACCGTGCCCACTCACATCCACATCGGCATCAAGATTGCCGTAAAAGAGATTTCCCTCCAGGCCGAAATTGTTGCCGAACCAGCCACGCACCGATATCCCGTTCAGGATATCCCCCGTGAGCATTCCCTGGTAACCGACGCCAACCCGGTTGGACAGGTAGTTTTCCCCTTCCGCCAGCGCGGGTCCCGCAACCAGAGCCACCATCAAAACCGCCGCTACCAAACACGAAACAAAACTTTTCCTCATCTCTCTCCCCCAGAATCAAAATTTTCGGGTGAATTACAGTAAATTGATTGACCGACAACGCGCCGCTGAAAATACTTACTTATTCCTATAAAAATATCCATACCCTTATCACGTTCACAGTTGCTTGTCAACCCATTTTTCCGACATTGCAAAAGTCGGAATTTCCGTTCCCTACTTGAAGTGGGAGCGTTGGAATGCGGCTGTTAAGGCCCTGTAATGAGGATGTTGTTTTCTCCCCCTGCACGGCCTCATCATTTTCGGGCACGGTGGTATCGAACCGAACGGTTGCCTTAGGGGAAAAATTCTTTGACGGATCCATGAGGCAGGAAAAACTGGGGGCACATTTCGCCCATACGCGATTCCCCTCTTGCCAGACGGGGTTTTTTTATGGCATAACCTCCCCTGTCCAGTAGAAAGGAGGCGTCTGATGAATTCCGATTCGCCTTACACAAACCGGGTTACGGGGGTCATCCTCTCCGGCGGAAAAAACACGCGCATGGGAGGGCGGAACAAGGCCTTCCTCCAATTCGACGGGGAAAGGGTGATCGATCGGACCGTACGCATTTTCAAGGCTCTTTTTGAAGAGGTCATCCTGGTTACCAACGCCCCCTTCGACTACCTCGATCAGGACGTCATGCTCGTCGCGGATATGTTCAAGGATAAGGGCGCCCTGGGAGGAATCCACGCGGGACTTTTTCACGCCACCCATGAGAAGGTCTTCTTCTCCGCCTGCGATATGCCGTTTCTGAACCGGGCCTTTATCGAATCGATGATCGATCTGTCCAACCGGTACGACATCGTGGTGCCGAACCCTCCCGACGGGCTTCAGCCGCTCCACGCGGTTTACAGCCGCCGCTGTCTGCCCGTCATTGAAAAGCTTTTCGCCCAGGATCGCCTGAAGATCATCGGGTTCTACCCCGGTTATTCGATCCACAAAATCCCCGCCGAAACCCTGGCCCAGTTCGACCCCGAAGGCCGGATGTTTTTCAACGTCAATTCCCTGGAAGAACTGAATAAACTGAAATAAATTCGGGATTTTATAAGCAATCTTTAAAAGACCGTCTAAAAAAAGGCGGCAGGGACGAACCCAACCGCCTGAATATAGCTTGCAGGGTGCGTCAGCGCCAGCGTAACGCACCCTACCTCTGACGCCTCATCGCACCATATTAACGAGACCCCTTTTTAAGATACGCCTGCGCCAGGGACGTGTTGACGTGGACGACGCCCTTGTTCATGTCCTTCAGGGGATAGTCGTCTCCGATCACCGGCAGGGCATCCGCCTGATCCTGGGTGCGGATAACGGAACCCGCCGGAACATACCGTCCCTCCGGGACGGTGACGCCCATGAGGATGCATCCCGGCTCCACGACGCAGCGCCCGCCGACGAAGGATTTGAATACGAGGGACTGCATGCCGATAAAGGAGTCGTCGAGCACCACGGCGGGACCGTGGACCTGAACCTGGTGGGCCAGGGAAACGCGATTGCCCACGTAAACGGCATACTTTTTTCCATCCACCTGATAGAGATTCTTTTCAACGGCCCGGCCGTCCATTTCGGTCTCCAGGGCGTGGATGACAACGCCGTCCTGCACGTTCGAATGATCGCCGACATGCAGAGGCTGGCCCTCGTCGCCCCGTATGGAGGCACAGGGGGCAACCATCACGCCTTTCCCCAGAATGACATTTCCGATCACACTGGCCAGAGGGTGGACATAGGCGGTGGAATCGATGACGGGAGCGGATTCCTTAGACGAAAAATCGGTGATCACGTTGCTTTCGATCATGCTGTTCCTCCTTTATTCCAATGAATTCTTTTCACGCTTGTTTTTTTCATAGCACCGCAGTTCCTGCCAGACTTCGGCAACTCTTTTTTCGGCTTCCGCCAGGCTCCCCCGGTTGTCGATGACAATCCGGGCGAGTTTCACCTTTTCCTCGATGTGCATCTGGGACGCGATGCGCTTTTCCGCGTATTCGCGGCTGTAACCGTTGCGCAGGATGAGGCGTTCCAACTGCTCCTCCCGGGGAATGTAAACCAGGAGAACCAGGTCGAACCGCTGCTGCGCGCCGATTTCGAACAGGAGCGGAATGTCCGTCAGGACGATGGCGTCCGGCTGCACGGATTCGATTCCCGCGATCCGGCTTTTCCAGGCACGAAAGACGGCGGGATGGACGATTTCGTTGAGCCGTTTCAGCTTTGCCGGGTCACTGAAGACGACGGTGCCCAGTTTGTTCCGATCGATGGTTTTGTCCGGATTGAGGATCCCTTCGCCAAAATCGTTGACGATTTGCCGCCACACCTCGGTTTCCGGAAGCTGGACGGCGTGAGCCAGTTCATCGAGATCGATGAGAACGGCCCCTTGCTCCACCAGCAGCCGGGCGACGGTCGTTTTCCCGGTCGAAATGCCTCCTGTCAGTCCCACGTTCAACATGCGCGGTTTTTATCACAGGGTGATCACAACGGGCAACGGAAAAGTTCCCGGCCGATCCCCTGTTGACAGTTTTTCAAATAAAGCGTAGAAGCGTTCATCGATCATGATTCTCATGGCGCCTCAGAATGGCATTGCGACCCAGCCTCTTGATTCGACATCCATAACAGAATGAAAATAATGGCTTCCGGGGTACGCCGCACTTGCCCGGAATGGCGGAAGAAACGTTTTTGCGACTTTTTACGGGGTGATTCAATTTTCAAGGGGTGTTATTTTTGATTTCCAGGGATGAAATAACAGGAACCTTAAGCCTCCTGGGGGGCGTCGGCCTCTTCAGCACCGTGGAAATCGCCAGTAAAATCATCGGCCCCCGTGTGGACCCGATCGTCCTGACCTTCATCCGTTTTTTCGTAACGGGGCTGCTTCTTATCCTGATCAGCCTGCCGATACTGAGGTATAAGGCGGAGCCTTTCTCCCGCCGGGATTACGGCATTTTTTTTCTGAACGGCCTGATCGGGATCACCCTGGCCCTGAGCTTGTTTCACACGGCGATCCTGGTCCTCGACAAGGCGGCCTCGGCGGCGGTCATCTTCTGCATCAACCCGGTTTTCGTGGTTGTTTTAGCCCGGTATATCAATCTGGAACCCTGGAGCGGGCGTAAATGGATCGGCGTCTGCCTCGGGGTGGCGGGAGTTTTTTGCTTTGCCTACGAATCGGGCATCTTTTCCTGGCATTCCCTGAGCGGACTTTCCCTGATGGTTCTTTCGGCTTTCCTTTTCGCCCTGAGCACCTGCATCTCTCGACGGGTTGTGGCCCGTTACGGGGCGCTGGTCCTGATGGGTTTTTCTTCGCTCTCAGGCAGCCTGATTCTTCTGCCCCTGGCGCTGATCCGGATGGAGATGGACGGCCTGGCCGGCATCATCGGCGCGGCCCTGCCGATTCTGTACATCACGCTTTTCGGAACGTCCCTGGCTTATTTTCTTTATTATTTCGGGCTGCTGAATACGTCGGCCCAGAGGGGTGCCATGATTTTCTTCCTGAAGCCGGTGCTGGCCACGGTGCTGGCGGTCCTGATTCTCGGCGAAGAAATCAACGCCTACATGTTGGCCGGGATCGTCCTGATCCTGTCGGGGCTGTTCCTGGAGCTTCCCCGGAATGTCACGGCAAAGGCGACGCAGCGCTGACCGGCGTCCGGACCGTCCTACGAATCGTGTTTTCTGGCGTTACGGTTGAAAATGATACGCAGCCCTTCCAGGGTCAGCATGTCGTCCACCTCGTCGATCATCTTCGACTCCGAGGCGACCACGACGGCCAGCCCTCCCGTGGCGATGACGTAGGGATTCGATTTCGCCTCCGCTTTCATCCGCGAAACAATCCCGTCCACCAACCCGGCGTAGCCGTAAATGATTCCCGCCTGCATGCCGCTGACCGTATCCTTCGCAATGATGGCCTTGGGCTTCGTGAACTCCACCCGGGGCAGCTTCGCCGCTCTCCGGAAAAGGGCTTCGCTGGAGATCACGACACCCGGGGTAATACATCCTCCCATGTATTCTCCCCTGGGAGAAATGTAGTCGAATGTGGTTGCCGTCCCAAAATCCACGACGATGAGGTCCCTTTTTAACTTTTCGTAGGCCGCCACGGCATTGACGATCCGATCCGCACCGATCTCCCGCGGGTTATCGTAGAAAATGGGCATGCCCGTTTTGACACCCGGGCCGACAATCAGGGGGACGATCTGAAAGTACTTCTGGCAGACCGGTTCCAGGATGTTCAGCATGGGGGGGACAACACAGGAGATGATGATGCCGTCGATCTCCTTGGAACTGATGCGGCTCGACTTGTACAGCGAATAAATGAGCATGCCGTACTCGTCCACCGTATGATCGATCACCGTCCTGATCCGCCAGTCGTGAACCAGAACATCCCCGTCATAGACTCCCAGAACCGTGTTCGTATTGCCGACATCGATGACCAGTAGCATAGTCGTTTTCTTACCTTTCCGATTTTCCCTCATGTCATGATTTCGATTGATCCGGTCCGTCCCGCTTGATCAGAAGGGAAATATCCGCCGCCCGGACGGAGTGCGTCAGGGCGCCGACGGATATGAGGTCCACCCCCGTTTCGGCGACGTCCTTCACGTTCCGAAGGGTTACATTGCCCGACGCTTCGAGGACGGCCCTGCCCTGCACAACACCGACGGCTTTTTTCATCTCCTGTGGTGACATGTTATCCAGAAGCAGGACATCCGCCCCACACTCAAGGGCCTCCCGAACATCCTCGACGCTCCGGCATTCCACCTCTATTTTCAGGAGATGATGAATTTTTGCCCGGCACCGCTTCAGGGCTTCGGTGATCCCTCCGGCGGCGTCGATATGATTGTCCTTGATTAGAACGCCGTCGCTCAATCCGAAACGATGGTTGAACCCGCCGCCGACGGATACGGCGTATTTGTCGAGGATCCGGAATCCCGGCAGGGTCTTCCGCGTGTCGGCGATCCTCGCTTTCGCCCCCGTAACGGCTTCGACATAACGCCTCGTCTCGGTGGCAATGCCGCACATACGCTGAAAGATGTTCAAAGCCACGCGCTCCGCCCGGAGGATATTGCCCAGGTCACCCGTGATTTCGGCAATCGCCTCTCCCGCATCCGCCCGGTCGCCGTCCCGCCTGCATCTTACCACCGTTAAAGATCCATCGCTGCAGTGGAAAACCGCCTCAAAGATATCCAGGCCCGCGACGACGAGGGGAGACTTCGCGACCGCCACGGCGGTGCCTTTCTCCCCTCCATGAAGAATCGAGGAGGTCGTGACATCTCCCCATCCCAGGTCTTCGTCGAGGGCTTCCTCGATCAGTCTTCTGACTTTCGGGCTTATCATCGTTTTCCGAAACGGCTCCCGTTTTCTTTGTGTTTCAGCATTTATTCCCTGATCTCTTCGAACTTCTTATACAGTCCTTCGATAATACCGAATTTATCACGCAATCCCTTAAATTTCAGCTCTTCCTTTTCGATGATCTGGGGCGCCGCTTTCTGCAGAAAATCCTGGTTGGCAAGTTTCTTCGAAACCATTTTCAAGTCTTTCTCGATTTTGGCCATTTCTTTCTTCAGGCGCTCCTTCTCCGCCGAAATATCCACCACGCCTTCCAGGAAGACGAAGATGCGCATCGACGCGACCACGCCCGTCGCCACGCCCTTCGGCTCCTCCATATCGCCGGCGATGGTCAGTTGCTCCAGGTTGGCCAGATTGACGACATAATGGCGGTCCCGGCTCATCAGGGCTTTCACGCCCGGATCGGGTGCCGAAATGGTCACCGTGATCTTCCTGGACGGGGGAACGTTCATCTCACCCCGGATATTCCGGATTTTCGTGATCACCTCCATGAGAAGCGACATCTCCTTTTCCGCCGACAGATCCTGGTAGGAGGCCGCGGTTTTCGGAAAGGGGCTGACCATGATCGATGTCCCGTCACGGACGCATTTCTGCCAGATCTCTTCCGTGAGGAACGGCATGAAGGGATGAAGCATTTGCAACGATTTCTTCAGGACCATGTAAAGGGTCCGGAGCACGTCATCCCGCTTCCCCTGTTCTTCCTTTCCATAAAGAACGGGTTTGATCAGCTCCAGATACCAGTCGCAGAACTCATGCCAGACAAACTGGTAGATACCGGCGGCGGCATCGTTGAAGCGATACTCGTCGAGATGACGGGTGATCTCCTCTATGGACCGATTCAGGCGTGCGCGGATCCATCGATCCGGAAGCATTCCGCTTCCTTCCGCCGGCTCTTCGTCTTTCCCGGCAAAGCCCTCCAGGTTCATCATGGTGAAGCGCGTGGCGTTCCAGATCTTGTTGATGAAGAACTTGTAACCCTCGATCCGCTCTTCCGACATGCGGACATCCCGGCCCTGGGCCGTGAAGGCGGCCAGGGTGAAGCGGAAGGCGTCGGCCCCGTATTGATCGATCATCTGCAGGGGATCGATGCTGTTTCCCTTCGACTTGCTCATCTTTTCCCCTTTTTCATCCCGCACCAGGGCATGAAGGTAAACGTCCCGGAAGGGAACTTCCTTCATATTGTACAGCCCCATCATCATCATCCGGGCAACCCAGAAGAAGAGGATATCGAATCCCGTGACCAGCAGGGAGGTGGGATAGAACGTTTTCAGGGCATCCGTCTCTTCCGGCCACCCCAGGGTGGAAAAAGGCCAGAGGGCGGAACTGAACCAGGTATCGAGGACGTCTTCATCCTGCCGGAGGGTCGCATTCCCGCATTCCGGACAGCGGTCGGGATCCGTCCTGGATACGATGACCTTGCCGCAGCTGTCGCAGTACCAGACGGGAATGCGGTGCCCCCACCAGATCTGGCGTGAAATGCACCAGTCCCGGATATTGGTCATCCATTCGAAATACGTCGCTTCCCAGGTGGAGGGGACGATGCGCGTGTTTCCCTTGACGACGGCGGCAACGGCCTCTTTCGCCAGGGGTTCCACCTTCACGAACCACTGCTTGGAAACGGTCGGCTCGATATCGGTCTTGCAACGATAGCATTTCCCGACGTTGTGGGCGTAGGGTTCGATTCCCACCAGGTAACCCTGTTCTTCCAGATCCCGGACGATGTTCTCGCGGCAGGTGTAACGATCCTGGCCGCAATAGGGACCGCCGTTGGCGTTGATCACGGCGTTGCCGTCCATGATCGGGATGATTTCCAGGTTATGCCGCCCGGCCATGGCGAAGTCGTTCGGGTCCGATGACGGCGTGATCTTGACGGCGCCGGAACCGAATTCCATGGTGACGTAGTCATCGGCGATCACCGGAATCCTGCGGTTGACCAGAGGAAGGATCACTTCCTTGCCGATTTTGTCATGATACCGGTCGTCGTTCGGGTTGACGGCCACCGCCGTGTCCCCCAGCATCGTCTCGGGACGCGTCGTGGCGACGATGATGTCGCCGCTTCCGTCGGCATAGGGGTAACGGATATTCCAGAGGTTGCTCCCTTCCTGGTGATATTCGACTTCCAGATCCGAGATGGCCGTATGACACCGGGGGCACCAGTTGACGATATAATCTCCCTGGTAGATCAGCCCGTCATCGTAAAGCCTCACGAAAACCTCCCGGACGGCCTTGCTCAGGCCCTCGTCCATGGTAAAGCGTTCCCGTTCCCAGTCGCAGGAACTGCCGAGACGCTTCAGCTGGTTGATGATGGCGCCGCCGTATTTGCTGCGCCACTCCCAGACGCGTTCGATGAATTTTTCTCTTCCCAGGTCGTGCCTCGAAATGCCTTCCCTGGCCAACTCCTGTTCGACGACATTCTGCGTCGCGATTCCCGCGTGATCCGTTCCCGGCATCCACAGGGCGTTGAACCCCTGCATTCTCTTGTAGCGAATGATGATGTCCTGCAGGGTGTTGTTCAGGGCGTGCCCCATATGCAAAATTCCCGTCACGTTGGGCGGCGGGATGACGATGGCAAACGGGGGTTTTTCGCTTTTATCTTCCGCATGGAAGAAGTGGTTTTCCAGCCAGTATGCGTACCAGCGCTCTTCCGCCTGCCGGGGTTCATAGTTCTTGCTGAGTTCTTCGTTTCCCATGACCTGCTCCTGATTCGTCTTCTCTTGCCTCCGCGAAAGAACCGCATAAAAATCACGATCCCCCTGATATCGACGCCGGCGGCGGATTCAGAGGGAGTCACGGCGATGATCTTCCCATCGGAGCTCTATCGTCTGTTCGACGGTGGTTTCTGTTTCAGTATAACTTCAGTTCTTCTTTTAATTTCCGCATCCCCGAGAGGGCTTCCGCTCCCGAAACCGGTCCGAGAGGGACGAACTCCATGGCGTCTTTATTCTTCGGTTCCATGATCCCCCGCGATGTCACCACCATGACGGCAAGGTAGCCGGGAGAATCGGATTTGATGTCCCCAAAGGGGGACTCGGTTCCCTCGAAGGACTTTTCCAATTCCATGGCCCCCCCCAGCTTCTCCATCAGGTCTTCCATGATCACGGCGTAGGTTTCACGGTTGAGGTATTCTTCCGGGCGGAACGTGCCGTCGGGATATTTTTCCAGTCCTTTGACGCCCAGACGCAAAACATCTTCGATGTGCACCCGGAAAGGATGATCCGCAATGTCTTTTGCGGTATGGACCGCCGCCTGCTTGCCCGGTTTCGCCGCTCCTCCGGCCTGTCTGCCGTCAGGCGCCGCCTGCCGGTTCAACCTTTTCCCCAGCTTCATTTCCTCTATGATCAGGGCCGCGCAATCCCCCCGGCTGACATGGTTCGACAGGGCGATCTTTCTTCCCGTTTTGGTAGTCGCCATCGCCCGCTGAACTTCCCGGATCTGATCCAACTCCCGTTCCGCTTCTCTTACGTGGGAATCGTTGATATCGATAACCTCCCGGAACATCTTGGATGCTTCGTCAAAATTCAGACTGTCCCGGTACGCCAATCCCATGTAATAGTGGGCGTCACTGCTTCGCGGATCGATCCTGACAGCCTCGGCAAAGGCGTTCCGACTCTCGGCAAACCAATTCCTGTCCCGCTTGGCCAAGGTATCAAGACGGATCCTGCCAACCTCGCAGAACAGTTTTTCCTGGTCGTTTTTTGCGTACCTGCATCCTTTCTCCAGGAATTCAAACGCCGCTTCGGCATCACCCCCGTAGATTTTGGCAAGCCCCATGCCGACCAAGGCCCGGGTGTTTTTCGGATTCCGTTCCAGGGACCAGGCAAATTCACGAGCCGCCTCTTCGTACCGTCCCTGCTGAAGGAGTTGCATTCCCGCGCCGGTGTAGGGATCCGGCGGTTCAATTTTGAGGGTCGTTTCTTTCTTCCCGGCTCCGCAGGCCGTCATCGTCACGGCAATGAAAACCGCCAGAATGATCAGAAACCATCTCTTTTTCGCTTGGCCAGCCAAGGTGTTCTCCTTTCATCCATCCGAAGCGCTCGATTTGACGCCGCCGACCTCTCGACTTCGGGTATTTCCATATATTTAACGCCTCTTGAAGTCAAGGTTTTTCCCCCCCGGGCCGCTCCTTACGCAGGAAGACCTCGATCCGATCCCGGATTCCCGCCAGGTCTTCAAGCCCCGTCCACTGTATTTCAGCGTCCTTTTTGAACCACGTCATCTGTCTTTTCGCATATTGCCAGGTATCCCGTTTCATGAGCGAGACGGCTTCGTCAAGCCCCCATTCTCCCTGGAGATAACGGACCATGTGGCGGTAACCGAGTGATTGCATCGACTTCAGTTCCGGGCTGTAATTCATCTTCAGCAGGTTTTCCACTTCTCCGGCAAGACCCAGGTCGATCATCTGTTCGACCCGCTCCTCGATCCGCCGTTGCAGAACATCCCGCTCCGTTTTGATCCCGATCTTCAGATAACGATACGACCGGGAATTCCGAAAAGCGTGGCCCGCCTGTTTCGCCGTAATGGATTCTCCCGTTAAATCGAGAACTTCAAGGGCCCTTATCGTGCGAACCGAATCGTTTGGGTTGATCCGTCCGGCCGCCGCCGGGTCCCGCTCGCAGAGCAAGGCGTACAGCCGGGATTTGCCGTACTTTTCAACCAGGCCCTTATATTTTGACCGCAGCCGTTCATCCGGTCCCGGCCCGGAGATGAGGCCGCCGAGAAGAATTTTCACGTAAAGGCCCGTTCCCCCCGCCACGTAAACGGGCGCATCGGAATGCCCTTGCCGGTCAATAACGGCGCTGGACATCTCCAAAAACATGGCCACGTTAAACGCCTCGTCGGGATCGACGACGTCGACCAGGTGATAGGAGCGTTTTTCACGGTCCGTCCGTGCCGGCTTTGCCGTACCGATATCCATGCACCGGTAGACCTGCATGGAATCCGCGCTGATGATGGGACCGGGCATGGCGTCGGCCATGGCATGGACAACGGCGGTCTTTCCGCAGGCCGTGGGACCGACGATCACAACCAGGGGAGGGGTGCGATGGGTTTTCATGTTCTCTTGAAAAGCTTCTGCAGATCCGTCATGGAATAGATCAGATAAACGGGCCTTCCGTGGGGACAGGTCGCGTTGAAGGGGATTTTGTCCATTTCCAGGCACAGGGATGCCACTTCGTCGGAACTCAGGGTATGGTTGGCCTTGACGGCCCCCTTGCAGGCCATGACGGCAAATACCTTTTCCTTGAGGGCCAGGGGCGACGCAGGGATTGCTCCATCCAGCACGTCCGTGACCAGGTCCAGCAGAAATTCCCGGGGAGACCGGTTCGCCAGGAGAGACGGAACCGTTTTCAGAACGACGGCATTGCCTCCGAAAGGCTCGATATCGAAACCGGCCCGGCCAAGGGGTTCCGCCAGCTGCATGAACTGGGCGTATTCAGGCGGCGACAGGGTGATGACTTCCGGCACCAGGAGGTTCTGCCGGAACGTTTCACGGCCGACCGCCTCCGAGCGGATCTTTTCAAACAGGACCCGTTCGTGGGCCGCGTGCTGATCCATCAGGAAGAGGTTCTCCCGGTCCGTAAAAACCAGGTAGGTCGCCCCGACCTGCCCCAGGTAGGCGAGCCCGGAAAATCGGACACCCGCTGCGCCCCGCCCGGCGGACGGCTCCGTTCCGGGTTCCTGCGGCACATCCGCCGGCCGCGGATCGAAGAGAGGCGCGGATTCCTTTCTTTCCTGGCGGACATGGAAGGTGGGTCGATTTCCGCCGGTCACCAGGGTATAGCGTTTCAGGGCCTCTTCCACCCGCTGGTGATACGTCGCCTCGGCGCTCTTTTCCGCCGCGCCGCCGAAAGGCTGCTCCCCCCCGGGCAAAACGGCGAGTTTCGACACGACGGCCTGGACGACACAATCATAGACGGCCCGGGGATTGCGGAAACGGACCTCCGTCTTCGCCGGGTGGACGTTCACATCGACATCACCGGGTGACACCTCGATAAAAAGAACCGCCACGGGGTAGCGTTTTTCCGGAATCACCCGGCGGTACCCGGTCATGACGGCGTGACTGATCAGGGCATCCCGGACGAAACGGCCGTTGACGAAAAAATGATATCCTTTCGTGTTGGACCGCGAATATTCCGGCCGGGTAACAAACCCGCTCACGCGGATGTCCGGCCGTTCGGCCTCGATCGCCTCCATGTGGGCAGCCGCGTCTTCTCCGAGAATCAGGGCCAACCGCTCGGACAGGCGGGACGCATGGGGAACATAAAGGATTTCCCGGCCGTTGGACAGGACTTTCATCCGGATATCCGGCCGGGACAGGGCCACCCGGACGAGAACTTCCATGCAGGCGGCCTGTTCCGTCGAAACGGATTTCAGAAACTTCTTTCTGGCCGGCACGTGATCGAAAACATGCGTGACCCTGACCGACGTCCCCTCGGGACATCCCGTCTCGGTCATGGTTTCGATTTTTCCTCCGTCCAGAACGATCCGGTTCCCGGACAGGGCTCCCCTGCGACGGCTGATCATTTCGACCCTGGCGACGGAGGCGATGCTCGGCAACGCCTCCCCCCGGAAACCGTAGGTCGCGATATGATCGATATCGTCGATAAAACGGATTTTACTCGTCGCATGCCGCTGGAAGGCCAGGGCCATTTCATCGCCGTCGATCCCTTCGCCGTTGTCGGTGATCCGGATGGTTTTGCACCCTCCCTGCTCCAGCTCGACGACCAGGTCGGCGGCACCGGCGTCGATGGCGTTTTCCAGGAGTTCCTTCAGGATGGAGGCCGGCCTTTCAACCACCTCCCCGGCGGCAATCCGGTTGGCCACGTCCCGGGAAAGAACCGTGATTTTCTGTTCCATCTGAATCAAACTCCTTTGGCATCGTTCCGAAAGGACTCAGAAACGACCCCGGACAGTATATTGCGAATGATGATACAGCCTCCAACGGGAGGGGGAAATGGACTTTTTACGAGATCAACCTATTTTGTTTTGCTGTTTCCACTTTCAACGGCTTGTTTTTGTCGCCGTCACGCTAGCAAAATCCGTCTTCCGTTTCAATAAAATCCTGTCCGCCCAAGCTCCGCGACGGGCAAGGTTATATTCGGCAAAAACAGTTGAGAAACCTCGTTGATTCAGATAGATATGTATTGTCAAGGCACATATCAAAACCAAACCAACGAGGTTATTTGCATGATAGAA
>Ga0302246_1000101_pt1 | contig 84128 bp, 74 predicted proteins | sample AAG_UR_Trp_MG_FD_193533 | JGI IMG/M metagenome (GOLD analysis project Ga0302246, IMG submission 193533) | Enriched activated sludge microbial communities from anaerobic digester in WTTP, New Holstein, Wisconsin, United States - AAG_UR_Trp | ecosystem: Engineered > Bioreactor > Anaerobic >... | reverse complement strand
CGCAAGGGAACGTACTGCTTTTCGGGGGCGCCCAAACACGTTGAATATCTCGAACAGCCCAACCCCAGAGAGTGGCAACCCTACGACGACGACTGGAAGCTGCCGGAGAACTGGGAGGAAATCGTTATTAAGGGTTTCGAAGAGCGCCTTTCGCGCTTCCGATCATTCAAACTATTTATGGATATCTGCGTCCGTTGCGGAGCATGCGCGGATAAATGCCATTATTTTATCGGATCCGGGGATCCTAAAAATATGCCGGTTTTGAGGGCCGAGCTTATACGTTCGGTTTACCGTAAGCGATTCACCGCCGCCGGGAAATTGTTAGGCAGGCTTGTGGGCGCGCGCGAGCTGGACGAGTCGGTGCTGCGCGAATGGTTCTATTATTTTTACCAGTGCACGGAATGCCGAAGATGCTCGGTATACTGCCCTTACGGCATCGATACGGCCGAGATTACGATGATGGGAAGGGAGCTCCTGAACCTCGTAGGGCTTAACATCAACTGGATAATCGAGCCGGCCTCCAACTGTTTCCGTACCGGGAACCATTTAGGAATCCAACCGCACACCTTCAAGGACAATATCGAGTTCGCCGTAGACGAGATCGAGGAGATCACAGGCCTACGCTTAAACCCGACCATTAACAGAAAAGGCGCCGAGGTCCTTTTTATAATCCCGTCGGCCGATATATTCGCCGATCCGCACATCTTCACGTTCTACGGCTACCTCATGCTCTTCCACGAGATAGGGCTGGACTACACATTCAGCTCGTACGCCTCCGAGGGGGGGAACTTCGGCCTCTTCTTCTCGCACGAGATGGTGAAACGCCTTAACGCAAAGATATACGCCGAGGCGAAACGCTTGGGCGTGAAGTACATAATCGGCGGCGAATGCGGTCATATGTGGCGCGTGATGCACCAGTATATGGACACCATGAACGGTCCCGCCGAGACGAAGGGCGACCCGGTATCCTCCATCACCGGGACGCGCTTCGACCATGCCCGGTCCACCAAAATGGTCCATATCTGCGAGTTCACCTCGGACCTCATACATCATAATAAATTGAGGCTCGACCCTTCACGAAATGACGGCTATCGCGTCACCTTCCACGATTCCTGCAATCCCGCAAGGGCCATGGGGATGCTCGAGGAGCCCAGGATCGTCATTAAATCATCGTGCAACAACTTCTTCGAGATGCCCGAAAACACCATCCGCGAGCACACCTTCTGCTGCGGCAGCGGAGCGGGGCTCGGTACCGACGAAAACCTGGAGATGCGGATGCGCGGCGGGCTTCCTCGAGCGAACGCGGTAAGGCACGTACACGACAAACACGGCGTGAATATGCTGGCCTGTATATGCGCCATCGACAAGGCCACGCTGCCCGCTCTTATGGACTACTGGATCGGCGGTGTGGAGGTATGCGGGGTGCATGAGCTTCTGGGAAACGCGCTAATGATGAACGGCGAGAAGGAGCGCACGACCAACCTCCGGGGAGATGAGCTTGCGCTGAAGGAGGAGAGCAATGCGTGATAAAATGAAGATATTTGCCGGGGCCGCCATTTTCCTCGCCGTCGCCTTGTTTCCCCTTTGGTATGTCAGGACTACGGGCAAGGCGTCCATTGTACCCGAGCCCAAGATCGTCAACGCGGGAAAGGAATGCGTGAACGCAAAAGAATACATGCGCGAGTATCACATGACAATGTTAAACGAATGGCGCGACGAGGTGGTCCGCGAGGGCAGGCGCACTCCTATAGTAATAGCCGGAGTGGAGTACCAGAAAAGCCTTAGCGATGCCTGCATGAAATGCCACGCAAATAAATCCGATTTTTGCGACGTATGCCATAATTACCTTGGAGTATCCCCTACCTGCTGGGACTGCCACAATTCCCCCAAGGAGCCAAAGCATGAAATACGATAAAAATTACGAACTCAGCCGAAGGGAATTCATCAGAAAAGCGGCGCTTTTAGGTTTGTCCGTGGGAGGATCGAAAACCCTTATGGAAGTCGTTTTTGGGGACGATATCCTTGCGGCTTCGACTGACGAAAATCCCGCCACCGTGCGCTGGGCCATGGTTGTGGACATGACGAAGTGCTCGAGACGAGAGGACTGTTCCGACTGCATGGCGGTCTGCCACCGCACGCATAACGTTCCGGCCATATCGAACAGGCGGCATGAGATAAAGTGGATATGGAGGGAGCCGTTCGTTAACGCCTTCCCGGAGCTCAAGGAAGGCAGGCTGAGAAAGGACCTTTATGGGGCCGGGTTTATCGTGCTCTGTAACCACTGCGACAACCCGCCATGCGTTAGAGTATGTCCTACCAGGGCCACCTGGAGGCGTCAGGACGGTATAGTCATGATGGATATGCACCGCTGTATAGGATGCAGGTACTGCATGGCGGCCTGCCCCTACGGCTCGCGCAGCTTCAACTGGATGGACCCTCGAAAAATCTTAGACGAGAAGGCCATAAATCAGGATTACCCTACACGGACAAAGGGTGTGGTGGAAAAATGCGATTTTTGCGCCGAGCGCATAGATCGGGGCATGCTTCCCGTCTGCGTCGAGGCATGCAAGGAGAAGGCTCTTGTCTTTGGAAACCTTTCCGACGCGGGAAGCCCCGTAAGCGGTCTTCTTGCCGGCCGCTTCGCGATAAGGCGAAAGCCCGAGCTTGGCACAAGGCCGGAAGTCTATTACATAGTGTGAGGTCGATATGTTCGAAAAAGCGCTTTCCGGAAGCAGGAGATACTGGACGCTGGTTTTTATCCTTCTCGCACTTGTCGGGGCCGGCTTTTTCTTCTACCTTCGGCAACTTTCAGATGGATTGTCCATCACCGGCATGGGAAGGGATGTCTCCTGGGGGTTCTACATATCGCAGTTTACCTTTCTTGTCGGCGTGGCCGCCTCGGCGGTCATGGTGGTCCTTCCCTATTATCTCCACGATTTTCGGGCCTTTGGTAAAATAACCATATTAGGGGAGTTTCTCGCCATTTCGGCGGTAAGCATGTGCGTACTTTTCATTTTCGTCGATATGGGGCAGCCATTCAGGATATTTAACGTGTTCCTGCACCCATCTCCCAATTCCATGATGTTCTGGGACACGGTGGTGCTCATCGGATATCTTCTACTAAACCTTTTCATTGGATGGGCCACACTGGGAGCCGAACGCAAAGGGGTCGCCCCTCCGGCCTGGTCCAGGCCTCTAATCTATATTTCCATTCCATGGGCCGTAAGTATCCACACTGTCACCGCCTTCCTCTATGCCGGAATACCCGGGCGTCACCTGTGGCTTACGGCAATAATGGCCGCTCGCTTTCTCGCCTCGGCATTCGCCTCGGGGCCCGCGCTGCTCATTTTACTGTGCATGATCGTGCGCCGGTACACGCGCTTCGATCCCGGCAGGGAGCCCATACAGGCCCTCGGGAAGATCGTCGCCTACGCCATGACGATCAATGTCTTTTTCATCGCCCTCGAGTTCTTTACTGCGTACTACAGCGGCATCCCATCCCACAGCCACTCGTTGGAGTACCTGTTCTTCGGGCTGGAGGGACACGGCTCGCTTGCGCCTTTCATGTGGACCTCCATGGGCCTTGCGGCGCTGGCACTGACGCTCCTCATAAATCCTTCGACCCGCCATAACGAGCGATGGCTTGCAACCGGCGCGGCGGCCGTTTTTTTCTCCACCTGGCTGGACAAGGGCCTCGGGCTCGTGGTGGGGGGATTCATCCCATCCCCCTTTGAGTCGATTACGGAATATTCGCCGACGGTCCCCGAGCTTATGATAAGCTTAGGTGTATGGGCCATCGGTTTTCTAATTCTCACGCTGCTTTACAAGATTACTGTCGCGGTAAGGGAAGAAGCATAGAGAATAAAAAGTGACGGGAGGAAGACATGTCGACAAAAGAAGTTCAGGAAGCCATTTTCAAAAACATGGAGGCCTGGAAAAAAATCGAAAATGCCTCCATAGTGTCCACCGGACAGGTGATCGAAAAGACCACCAATCCGGTAATCCGCCTCGTAATGGAGATCATCCAGCATGACTCACAGATGCACTATCGTGTCCAGGAATTTATACAACGCTCTTTGAAGGAGAAGGCCGTATCCATGACCCCCGACGAGCTGGAGAAGGTCTGGAAGCTGTTGGAAAACCACATTAAAATCGAGGAAAAGACCATGAAAATGGCCAAGGCCTCCCTCGAAGCGCTTAAAAAACGCAAGATGGTCGTCTGTGAGTATCTGATAAATTATCTGCTTAAAGACGAGAAGAAGCACAACGACCTCCTCTCGGAGCTGGCCACGATTAAGAAGGGAATGTATCCGTACGGTTGAGACTTATGCCTAACAGGCCGCCCTATGGGAGGACGGTCTGCCTTCTGTTTTTATGGATTTTTTCTTTTGTTTAAGGTATTTTTTCTGATACGTTAATTGCCAAGGAGGGACCTGTGTCTGCTCTCGTATTGATGATATGCGCGTATGCCGCGATTGTGATATCTACGGTCGTTTTAGCCTTCAGAACCGTTAAAATTGCCCAGATGCCCGTTCACCTCAGATGGGAGCTCGCACCAGTTCCGCACGAAAAGGGGAAAAGCGCCTATGGGGGCTCCTATCTCGAGGAGTATGAATGGTGGACAAGGGATCATGAAAGCTCCATTATGAACGAAGTGATTTATATGGCGAAGGAGATATTCCTCCTTAAAGGGGTGTGGGAAAACAACCGCGGCCTGTGGCCGTTCACCTTCCTTTTCCATAATGGAATATACCTTCTTGCCGCCGCGGCCGCGCTGGTATTCGTCAGCGCTATAATGCTGATTTCCTCATCCCCTCTTTCGCCGCTCGATCTAACACTGGATCTCGCAACCATACTTCTGATCGCCGCGTACTTATTGGGGACCGCCGGATCATTCGGTCTCCTAATTAAACGCTATATGGATCCAAACCTTAAGCCGTTCAATTCAACGTCCACATATCTAAACCTGGTTCTTCTGGTCCTGGTTTTCGGGAGCGGCCTTTACGCGTTCTTCTCGACATCCGACTATTCCCTTGAACTTGGATATTTTGCAAGATCGCTAATCACCTTTTCACCGCAATCGTATATCTCTGTTCCCATGGGGACGCATATTCTCATAGTATTGATTTTTTTAACCTACCTTCCATTTACCTACATGATTCACTTTGTCGCTAAGTATTTCACCTATCATGAAGTCCGCTGGAACGATCGACCGCAGACCGAAAAGATGACTCGCAAATTGAATGATCTGCTGGCACAACCTGTAAGCTGGTCCGCCCCGCATGTTAAGGGCGACGGTAAAAAGAACTGGGTGGACATGGCAACCGAGGAGATGAAAGATGAAAAAAAGCCTGAAAATTAAGGATATATCCCTGAATGGTGATGCGCCAATCACCGAGCTCAATTTGGACGATTTACTCCCGCTTCCCCCTCCCTATGATAAAATAGAGGAACAGCCCGGATGGAAGCGTATTACGGAGGAGCAGAAAGGACGCATCGTATGCAATCTGGACGGCGTAGTCGGACTCAGCCTTCCCAGGCCAGAAACCCCTGAGGAGGAAAAGAAGTATGTGGACCTTTTTGTAACGGGAATGCAGAAGCTTCTTAGCAGGGAAAACAATTGGACATTTCTGCAGCCGCTGCTCCTTTCACTGGAGTACTGCGCCAAATGCCAGACCTGCAGCGACTCTTGCCCCGTATATGAGGCGAGCGGCAAAAACGACCTCTATCGACCGACCTATCGTTCCGAGGTTTTCCGCCGTCTTGCCAACAAGTATCTCAAGCCGGGGGGAAAACTCCTTGCAAAGCTCAACAATGAAGAGATCGAGCTGAACTGGACGACCATAAGCCGACTGTACGAGCTCGCCTATCGCTGCACCATGTGCCGGCGCTGCGCGCAAGCCTGCCCTATGGGCGTCGACAACGGCCTTATTACCCATGAACTGCGCAAACTTTTCAGCCAGGAACTGGGATGGGCGCCCCGAGAGCTTCATGAGAAGGGCACAATGCTTCAGCTTAAGGTTGGTTCATCCACCGGAATGAGCCCCAAAGTGGTAAAGGACAACATGGAGTTCATCGACGAGGATTACAGCGAACTCACGGGTTTCGATGTCGTGACGCCATGGGACCGCAAGGACGCCGATGTGCTACTCATTCATAACGCCGGGGAAATCCTCTCTTGGCCGGAAAACCCCGCTGCCTTTACGATTCTGCTTAACGCAGCGGGAATCAGTTGGACGCTGGCGTCGGACGATCCGGCATACGACGGTGTAAATTATGGCCTGTTTTACGACGACGTCCAGCTCGCTAGAATCGCTCTCAAACACGCCGAAGTCGCTAAAAAGCTGAACGTAAAAAAAATCGTCATGGGCGAATGCGGACACCAGCACAAAGCCCTAATGACAATAGCGGACCGTATACTCCTCGGCGACATGAATATCCCCCGGGAAAGTTCCATGACCTTTCTCGAGAATCTTGTATTCAGCGGAAAAATTAAATTCGATCCCTCAAAGAACGATTTTCCGGTGACGCTTCACGATCCGTGCAATATTGTAAGGAATCTCGGAATAGTCGAGCCACAACGCCGCATCCTTCGCTATCTCTGCCCGCAGTTCAGGGAAATGACACCGCACGGCGTTGACAACTACTGTTGCGGCGGAGGCAGCGGTTTCGCAGTAATGTCCCAAAACAATTTTAAGGACTGGAGGGTTGCAGTCGCTGGGAGAAAAAAGTTCAAACAGATTTTGGACGCCTTTGCGGACCAGCCGGGACCCGAGGTAAAGAAATACCTCTGCGCCCCGTGCTCGAACTGCAAGGGCCAGATTCGGGACATCCTCGATTATTACGGCGCTCCACTGAAGTCCGGCATTATCTACGGCGGGCTTGTGGAGCTTATCGTAAATGCCATGACTGACCTCAAGGAACCGTTCATCAAGTGGGAGGAATGAGGGGCGACAAGGAGATTGACATGAATGGAAAAAACAGAAAAATTCTCATAGTGGATGATGAACCGGATGTGGTAACCTACCTTGCCTCGCTTCTGGAGGACAACGGATACCGCACCATCAAAGCCTTCAATGGGAAGGAGGGAATGGAGCTTGCACGAAAAGAGCTTCCGGATCTAATCTCACTCGATATCACCATGCCGGAAGAAACCGGAGTCAGGATGCTTCGGAACCTTCATGACGACCCGGCCACCTCTGGTATTCCGGTGGTCCTTGTTACCGGAGTAGATCCGCAGTACAAGGATTTCATCGAACACAGGAAACAGGTCAATCCGCCGGCAGCATATTTTGAGAAACCCATAGACAAGGAGCTTTATTTGCGAACAATAAGCAATATTCTCGGGTAGGACGTAAAGCGCCTGGGGCGCCCACCAGGCCAAGACCGGGATGTCACTATGACAATATTTTCCTCAGAACTAAACGCGTGGTTCCAGTCCCGACTTCTGGACCAGATTCCGCTTAACATAGCGATTATAGACCGCGATTATCGCATTGTATATGCGAACGAAAAATTCCGCTCACAATTCGGGGAATGGGCCAATCGTAAATGCCATCAAGTATATCAAGGTCTGGATGACCCCTGCCCTGGCTGCCAGGGGATGGGCACCTTCGAGGATGGCCTGCCACGCAAATTCGAGGAGGTTGTGGGAAATCGGGACTATTATATGGTACAGACGGCCCCGGCCCTCGACCTGAACGGTGACGTCGTATATATTGTCTCGATGTCGGAAAACATCACCGATATACGGAATCATCAGCTCGAATGTGAGATATTCTTCGAAAGAGTCCCCTGCTATATCGCGGTAATAGACCGAAACTTCGATATAATGCGCGCCAACGAAAAGCTTACCGAAACGTTCGGCGACTGCGCCGGGAAAAAATGTTATGAACTATACAAAAAGAGAACATCGGCATGTGAGGACTGCCCTGCGGCGCTCAGCTTCCTCGATGGCGGCGAACACACGTCGACACACGTCGGTATTCTCGCGGACGGGGGGGAAACGCACTATGTAGTGACCACCACTCCGCTTATCAAGGGGCACACGGAATGCAAGTACGTCGTGGAAATTCTTACGGATATTACGAATATCAAAGCGCTCGAAAAAGAGAAACTCGACGCGGAGCGCCTCGCCGCGGTGGGACAGACAGTAGCGGGGCTTGCGCACAGTATCAAAAACATACTGATGGGCGTAGAGGGTGGGATGTACATGGTCAGCTCCGGCATAGAGAAAGACGACAAGGCTCGGCTCTCCAGGGGCTGGGACATGCTCCAGAGAAACATCAGCAAGGTATCATCGCTGGTAAAGGATTTCCTCAGTTTCGCCAAGGGAAGAAAGCCCGAAGCGAAAATGGTCAATCCGAACACTCTTATTGATGAAATAATGGAACTGTATTCCGAAACGGCAAGCGGAATCGGTGTTGAATTGAAACGGATGTCCCGCACCGATGTTTCCGAACGCCCGCTCGACCCCGACGCTATTCACACCTGCCTAACCAATCTGGTCTCGAACGCAATCGACGCTTGTCAGCTCAGCACGCGCGAAAAGAGCACCGTCCTTCTCGGAGTATACGAAAGAGACGGGGCCCTTGTTTTCGAGGTCGCGGACAACGGATGCGGCATGGATTATGACATCCGGAAGAGGGTATTTACGACTTTTTTTACGACCAAGGGCGGCAAGGGTACAGGCCTCGGGCTTCTTACAACCAATAAAATAGTCCAGGAGCACGGCGGACATATCAATGTTGAATCGAGCCCCGGAGACGGATCGATTTTTCGGATCGTGCTCCCCATATCGAGATTGCCTGAAATAACATGATTGACCAAACGGCCTCGAAGGTATATCAAGTGCCTGCAAATCGCATCAATCAGGCAGATGCGTGATGCCATATCATCGTTACCATATAATAGGAGCGCCATGATGATCGCTGATCCCAAGAAGGTCGTCCTGATTATCGATGATGAGGATGATGTCAGAAGTTATCTCGAGATGGCCCTCGAAGACGCGGGTTATGAGGTATTGACTGCATCAGACGGGAATGAAGGCCTAACAAGGCTTTCAGAAAAGACACCCGATCTTATCTCTCTCGATGTCGTGATGCCGAAGGGCTCGGGAGTTAAATTCTACCGAGAATTGAAAAAGAAACCGGAATGGAGCGCTATACCGGTAATAATCGTCACTGGACATGCGAGAGATGAGCTCGGCAAAACAGACTTCACCGAGATGACCATGTCCGGCCCGGGGGTTTACCTGGAAAAACCTGTCACGGCAGTCAAGTACGTGGAAGCCGTAGGCACGATACTCGGCGTCGGCGTAAAAAAAACTGCAGGGCCAGACGATGGCCTGAAGGAAGAGTTAAAATCGCTTATCGATAAGGCCGATCCGGAAACACTGAAGGAAATCCTTAAATCGATTAAAGGCGCCTCCTGAAATATTTCATTCAGCTTCCGGATGGCAGAAGGAACACTCGGAGTACATTGGCTCTCCGAGTTTTTTGTCCAGTTTTTTATGACATGTGACGCAATTGCCGTGCATCGCCGATTCGTACCCTCTTACCTTCATATAAAGAGATGCCGGTCCGGTATAGTCCGGGTGGCAATCGACGCAGACCTTCGCTTTTTCGCGGGACCGGTCCTTTCCGTGGCACTCGTTGCAATGGGCCCCCTTGTTTTTATATATCCGTGTGTGTAACTCATGGTCGAAGATGGAGGATTCCTTTCGCATGTCCTTATGGCATTCGTAGCATGAGCTCGAACTGTCATCCGGCAGATTGAGATGATGGCATACAACACAGCCCTCTCCACTCTTCTTCATATAGAGCTGGTGTGCTTCGTGGGTAAATTCCACTGAGCGACCCTCTCGGTTCGCGTCTAGTTTCATGATCTCCCATCCTACGGCGCTCCTTAGCCCGGGTTTCGTGGAAGCCCTGTCGCCATTATAAACTGATGCGGAAAGGAGCGCGCCCGCGAACACGATGGGAATGCTGGATAGTACTATGGTTCTATGTACACCGTCTTTTATTTTCATTTTATTCTCCGGCGCCTCAGTCTATCACCATGCCGCCGCGGCGATTCGAGCTATCGGACGGGAATTTCCACGCGACTGCCGAAGCGACCCATAGTATCGGATATAAAACCATGTGTCCAAGCCGGGAAAAGGGGATGAGCAGCAATATTAGATTGCCACATACCGCATGGACCAGCAGTACGGCTCCATGGGAGAATGGATTAAAATCAGTGCTCGCGAAAAATCCAGAAATCAATACGACCAGTATAAGCGATAGAATAAAATAATCCATGGCTTCGGACATGGTCCTCCCGGAGGCCGTGAAAATCCTGTTTGATAAAAGAAAAATCGCGCACAAAATACAGGCAATGGCAAGGAAATCGACTATGGGTCTGTCTATGAACGGCCATGAGATGCCGGCTATACGGCGTATAAGCAATATGTGGTCCTGATGAAAAATTAGGATCAGAATGAGCGTCGCGTGAAAAGTAAAGGAAAGCAGGCTGAAAAGGCGGCGCGTGGCGAACAATCTATTAAAAGGAAACAGCCAGGAGGCCGTATCGATCGCTATATCCATCCATGGTAGTTTTTTATCGCCAGCCGTTTTCATGGATCTGAAAAGATCGGCAATCGTGATTATCACCAGCCTCAGGGAGCCTAAAATCGCCATGGCCAAGCAGAAGCTGAAAAGAGGTCCGGTGGTGAAATTTAAAATATCATTCATTGGATACAACCTGTTTCTTCATTTTAATGGCCGTAAACAGGAGGTCGTGAAGTCCGGCATGCCTCATTGGCAGCTTGTAATGAGCTATAAGCTCTCCAATCTGCTTTTTACAGTTCGCGCAGGGCGCGATTACGACATCCGCCCCGGTGGCCTTTAGTTGCTCGGCTTTTCTCTTCCCTCCGGTATTCATCCTGTACGGCTTGAGTTCGTTTATGGAAACGGTCCCGCCGCCCCCGCCGCAACAGAGATTGTAGCGGCCGGACGGCGTCATCTCGACAAAATCCTTGATGAAGTTTTTTAGTATATCCCTCGGCTGGTCGACTATCCAGCCCGATCGCGAGATATTGCAAGGATCGTGATAGGTGACCTTTTCGGTTATTGCGTTCTCGTCTATCTCTATCTTTCCATCTTTAATCAACTGCGCCGTAAGCTCGAGGATATTGATCACCGGTATTTCTTCAGACTCGTTGAATGAAGGCAGAAAAACCTTTGCCGACCGGGAGGCGTGACCGCATTCCCCGATAAGTATCTTCTTCCCCTTGATCCTTCTGACCTCCTGCGCCATTTTCTGGAGCACCTTCTCGAGTACCTCGTCACTGTAGAAAAGCCCGTAATTTATCGCGTCATAATTGCCCGAGGCGATAGTCCAGCTCACTCCGGCCTCATGGAGAACGCAGGCAATCCCCATGAGGGTATCCGCCTCCATGAGAAAATCGCTCACAGGCGGAAAAAAGACGTATTCGGCCCCCTCGAAATCCACAGGGAAACGAACCTCGACCCCTTTAATCTCGAGAATTTCCTCTTCCAGAAACTCAATCGTAGTTTTGAGGCCCTTAAGCGGGACGGCGGATGTATTTCCCGTTTCTCCCTCGAGCTGCTCGCGAACCGAAACCGCAAGCGCCTTGGGCACGATGCCTATTTTACTGAGAATGAAGCGTCCCAGCCTCGTCAGCAGGCGGTGGTCTATCCCCATGGGGCAATACATCGTGCAACGGCCGCATGCCGTACAATGATAGAAGGACTCGAGCATCTGGTCGATATCCGCCTCGGTGGCCGAAAGGCTGCCGAACAGACGCCCCTTTAGCCTGCCAAGAGGCGTAAAATGGCGCTTGTATATTCTTATTAGAATGGCGGAACGGTAGCAGGGCACGTCCTCCGGCCTTCCAGTCGACTGATAGATCTGGCATTCAGTGGCGCACCGGGAGCAATGCATCGAGATGCGTGAATAAAGATCGAGTATCGAGCGATAATTCGAATTTTTAAGCACCTCTTCGAACACGGCCAGAAATCCCTCGACACGCCTGTATTCAAGCGGCTTCTCTATATAATAAGGGTAGCTCTTTTGATTTTCCATGCGTTAATTATAGCCGATAATTCGGTTAGATCAATGGTATTCGCTTATCATAATAACGCGGGCTCAATGATCGCAGGCGTTTGGGCCGACATCCAGCCGATCATTCAAAAAATCCTCTATAACAACATCCGGGTCGTTCGGTTGCGCACCGGTAATCACCGTGATATTGGCTTCCTGAAAAAGTCCCTGTGCGCGCGACCCCATCCCTCCCGCGATGACGCATGTGGCTCCGTTTCGGGCAAGCCATCTCGGCAGGACGCCCGGCTCGTGCGGTGGTGGAGTGAGCAAGGATTTCGCAAGTATTTTCTTTTCCTTCGGATCCACGTCTACAAGAGCGAATTGTTCACAGTGGCCGAAATGCATGCAAAGCCTTCCTCCGGCCACGGGTATCGCGATTTTCATATCTTTCCTCCGTCGTATTTCATTATTTTCCCTACGATATCGTCAAACGCACCGTTAGCCGCGCTTCTTTCTTCGCCATCGGTGACGAACGGCCTGCCCTCGTCCGACCGTATGGCGATCCGACTTTCTATGGGAATGCTTCCAAGAAACGGTACCCGCATGTCGACCGTCATCTTTAGGGCTCCGCCTCCCTTGAAAATTCCGATGGTGGTTCCGCAATGCGGGCATGTAAAGCCGCTCATGTTTTCGATGACTCCGATAACCGGCATGTTCAACTGCCTGCAGAAGGATATGGATTTCATTACGTCGATAAGCGCAACGTCCTGGGGGGTCGTAACGATGACTGCCCCTTCGGGGTTTTCGATGAGCTGGCAGACGGAAAGCGGTTCATCACCAGTTCCCGGAGGGGAATCGATAATCAGATAGTCCAGTTCGCCCCAGACGACATCCTTTAAAAATTGTTTGATGATGCCGTATTTAAGCGGCCCCCTCCATATAACCGCATCCTCCTTATTCTGAAGCATAAAACCTACGGAGAGAACCTTGAGTGAATCCCCGTAGACCAGAGGTATGATTTTCCCGGAAGAATCCGCGCTTAGCGGCTCCCCCTGAAGACCGAGCATGGTCGGCACGCTCGGTCCGTGCACGTCGACATCGAGCAGGCCCACCCTGGCTCCGGTTTTTGCGATGGCCACCGCAAGATTGACGGCCACCGTGCTTTTTCCTACACCTCCCTTTCCGGAAAGCACTACTATCTTTTTCCTGACACCGGCCAGATTATTTCTCAGTTCTTCCTGCTCGTTTGCGGGCTGCGGTTTTGACGAACCAGATTCCTTAACATCGTTACCGTTTGCCTTCTCCTTCTTGCCGAACATATCGGTCTATCTCCTGTATGCGTTGGGTTCTACTCCTCGTGAAGCCATTGTTTTCGACTGCACGTTCTAACGTCGAGTTTATAATCGTCAAGCGCTTTATCCTTCATCCATCCGGTTCGTATCGTCCCACCGTCCACGATAGCGTCGAATTTCGGATTATACGGTTTTATATCGACAAGGGGAGTGCCGTCAAGCATATCGACCCCTGCAATCCTCAATAGCCCTTCCTCTATTGACAGCAGCTCGACAAGCGTAAGTCCTATCCTGTTAGGGCGATGAGGGGAGCGAATGGCGAATACGCCCCTCTCCTTCGTGTCGAGATATGGCTTGGCCCTAAGTTTCATCACGGTGGTCCTGTGAAATACATAGATCAGATAAACATGGGAGAACCCATCCAGGTCCATTAAGCCCTCCCGGAATTCGGGATATACATGTGCCTCCCCGTGCGTATTCGAGGCGAGCCTTCCCTGGATCGGAACACCATCCTCCACACCCGAAAAAGGGGTTCTTATAACGCCTATCGGCCTTATGGCAAAATCACATGATTTCACGCTTTACCGTCTCCCACATGGAGCGAATCGCGTCGGCGGTCTTTCCGTTTCCAGCCTCGATGATACTCTGTTTGTTCATCTGCGCCCGCGTGAATGCCGTGTCATACGGTATTTCGGCGATTACCTCGAAATTCCTTCCGCAGGCAAGTTCCCGGATGGAACGCGTATTGCCCGGATTCAAGTCAGCCTTGTTGATGCAGACGAACGTTCTTATCTTGAAATGCTCGGTAAGCGCGGCGACCCTTTCCAGATCGTGGATTCCGCTAACCGTCGGCTCGGTCACCACCAGAACGGCTGTCGCCCCCGCTATTGAGGCGATAACAGGGCATCCAATGCCGGGAGAGCCGTCGCTGATGATAAGATCATGGCCTCTTTCTCCGGCTATCCTTTTCGCCTCGTTCCTCAGCAAAGACACGAGTTTCCCCGAATTGCCTTCCGCCAGACCCAGCCGCGCGTGAACCATGGGACCGAAACGTGTTTCCGAGATAAACCATCTTCCGGAAATCCTGTCAATCATTGAAATGGCCGAGGATGGGCAAACACGTTCGCATATCCCGCAACCTTCACAGGCCAGCGGATCGATCTCGTAATTATCCAGAAAGGCGTCGAACCTGCACACCTCGACGCATTTACCGCATCCTGTACACAGGTTGAGGTCGGTGACGGCTACAAGGCCCCCGATAAAATCGCCTTCTTTTTGTACGTCCGGCGAAAGAACGAGATGCAGATCGGCCGCGTCTACATCGCAATCGGCGAGGACGCTTTTGCCGGAAAGCGCCGCGAGGGAAGCGACAATGCTGGTTTTTCCGGTTCCACCCTTGCCGCTGATAACAACAAGCTCCTTGATCGTCATGTTGTCCTCCGCGCCGCGGAATGTTTGTCGGCAAAGGACACAAGCGCATCGAAGACTTGCGGAAATTCCGCAATGAAAAATTTGACGAAATCCCCACGCGAATAGGCCTCGGCGAGCGGACGCGAGTGCGGTACGGACGCTATCAGTTCCAGCTTCTCCTCCCGGCAGTATCGGAGAACGGAATCGTCGCCGATATCGGACCTGTTTATCAATATGCCGAAGGGTATCCCCAGCCTGCGGACCATTCCTACCGCGAGCTTCAAATCGTTCAGCCCGAAAGGCGTGGGCTCCGTGACCAGTACCGCGCAATCGTTGCCGCGAAGTGATTCCACCACCGGGCACGAGGTCCCGGGCGGCGCGTCTATTATCCTGACATCGGACGAATAGCAGTTGCTTTTAAGGGCCTTGATGAGCGGGGGGGATACGGGTTGGCCAATTTTAAGCCGTCCGCCCGCATAAATGACCCTCTCATCGTATCCCTCTTCGAGGCCCCCTACCTCCTTCTGGACTTCGTACAGCGCCTTCTCGGGGCATTCCATTACGCATCCTCCGCAGGAATGGCAGAGGTCCGGGAAAACGAGCGGCTTTTGCTTGACGATTACAATCGCGTTAAAGTTGCATACCTCTTCGCATCTTCCGCATCCGTTGCATTTGTCTTCATCGACTTCCGGAATGGGCGTATAAATGGTTTCCTTGACGCGGATTTCGGTTTTCAGAAAAAGATTCGCGTTTGGCTCTTCCACGTCGCAGTCGAGGAGGGCCACCTTCCTTCCCAGCTCCGCGAACCTGTTTGCGAGAGAAACGGCGATGGTCGTCTTTCCGGTCCCTCCCTTGCCGCTCGCGATGGCGATATGAACCCTGTCCGCCATATCAGAACTCCAGCACCGTGCCTGTGGCGACCTGAATGAATTTTTCCTTGAAATGGGCCGCCAGGGTCGATGACCTCTTGAAGCCGGTGCAGTGGGATGTTCCGATCAGAGCGACATCGTATTTTTCCAGGATTTCGATTGTTTTGTTCAGGTATTCTTCTGAGGCGCTTTCGAGATGCGTGCCGCCTATCACGGCGTGCAATTTGGAGTGTCCGCTTTTCGAAACGATATCCTCGAGTATCTCTACTATCCCAGCATGGGCGCAGCCTAAAAGGACCACCGGGCCGCTTCTGGTATCCAGCATCAACGACAGGTCATCGTTAAACGGGTCCTCTTTTACGGAGCCATCGATTTTTCTTTTTAGCCTGACATCCCAGGTTCTCCATCCCTCCGGTCGGGCGACATCGGTGATAAACGAGACGCTTTCAGTAAGCTTTCCCCACCCGGAGATCCAATTGAAACTGGCGCCCGCATTTTCATATTCCTGACGGGATAATTGGAACCCAATGGGCACCTCCAGGTCATTACCGGGCATCTCGTAAAGGGCGATTTTTGGAATGAAGGCCTCAGGATGGCAGAAGACCTCCAGGCCGGTTTTGCGCGCCTTGAGCATTCCCATCAATCCGCCAGTATGGTCATAATGTCCGTGGCTTATTATAACCCGGTCAATCCCATCCGGATCTTTACCCATCACTTTCATATTGTTAAGCAAGCCGAAGCCCTGGCCGGTATCGTATAGCGTGTTTGTGGCTTCCTCGATAAGGAAGGACAGCCCGTGCTCCCCGATGAAAGGAAGCGGCGATCCGACGGTATTCTCGCAAACAACAGACAGCTTCAATTTTTTCATACTCACTCCATCACGAATTCATGATTAAGAAATCGATAATAGCGATATGGCCTGGCTAATCGGCTTCAACCTCAGTGAAGCGATCACTTCCGGACGCATGGCCCGCGGCTGGCATACATACCCTGCGCACCCCGAACAATAACACCAGCCTGTCATGCCCTCATCATCGAGCCGTTCGGATTTCAAGGCTTCGCTTCCCGCTTGAGCAGTCTGCTCCGGGAATTAAGCTCGGATTCGAAACTCCTCATAACCCCGCTTATCGCACTCAGTTTATCGATGATATAAAGGTCCTTTTCCGAACAGCTTAAGTCCGATATCATGGCGAAGGCTTCATCGATCAATGCCTCCAGGCGGCCGTCAGTCTCGTTTAGTGATTGGGTATCGGCCCGGGATATTCCCTGTTTCATGTAGGGAGGAACGTACGAACCCTCTCGATAGACGGTAAGATCCCTTATTCTCGAAAGCCGGCGTTCAATAGTATCAATTTCCGACAGCAGTTTCTCGCGCCCCTGGGCGCGCGCTTTTTCCGAGCACTCTCGTACTTTACCGGTAAGATTTTCGAGTCTACCAACAAGAAATTCCCTTACCATCCTGTCGGCGTCCCAAAGGGACAGCCTGGCATAGCCGTCAAATTCCACGCTGCCTGGTTTCCCGGTTAACATAAACCCCTCCCGTGCTTCAGAACGGCATGGCATACGTTACCAGTGGCTTTCGACATTCGCGCCATCCGCCTTCCGAAGCTTACCGTTTTTATAATCCTCCACAGCGTCAGCCACACGCCCCTGCGCTCCGGTATATATCTCTATACCGGCGGCCTGCAGGGTCGTATATGCCTTAGGGCCGACGTTTCCTGTTATGAGAATCGCGACTCCGGCATTTATCACCGTTTTCGCCGATTGTATCCCGGCGCCCTGGGCGCTCTCGAGATTCTGTTTATTATCTATAAAGACGTTCCCATCTGTATCCGTATCGTATATTATAAATCCCCTGGCCCTTCCGAACCTCGTATCCACCGCACCGGTGATCCGATCCGATTCCGCGCTTATCGCTATCTTCATTGCCCTTACCCCTTATCTACTATCATTCTGCTTTCTGCCTTGCCGTGTTGGACATCCCCTTCTTCCCGAGCCAAACCCGCCGCAGCAGCCCGGCATGGCGAAACGCTCCGAATTGAGCGCGTCTCGAGCGAATGCCTCCAGGACCTCGTCGGCGTCCCCTATTATTCCTGGAAGAACGGTTATCCCCATTCTCGCCATGGCGCACGCGCATTCCCGGCTTACTGCGCTACAGATGAGAAGCGAGACGCCCTTCTCCTTGAGAAAGCTTATGCGTAAGATAGAGGAATTCTCGGCCAGTTTAACGAAGTACCTGTCGCCTACTTTACCGCCTCCAATATCAGCGTATAAAAAGGAAGCGGCGACGTCGAGCAGGGGCGACACGCGTCCATTGAATACCGGTATAGCCACACGCAGAGTATCCATGATATATTATAAGCAGAAATCATGCCAGAGTAACATTATAATTGGGTTTATGGCAAAATCTGAGATCAGATTCTATTTATATTGCTAAATAGGGTCGATTTCAGTCGCGAAACAGAATATATGGGCTGTAACTTTGGAAAATTCCTAAAAGTAATTGTCAGAATAAGATCTACTGATTGTTAATATATACCCGATATTGCACAATGCAATATTTTTTACCCGATATTATTGCAATATGCAATCTCATTCGATTCCAAACTTTTTCATTTTACGCCAGAGAGTCGATGGGTCGATGCCAAGTTCTCGGGCAGCCTTGCTTCTGTTGGCCTGATGCCTCTCCAGGGCCATTTGGATATAATGCCGCTCTACGTCTTCAAGCGTGCTGTGCCCGACTGGTGAATGATCGTGGCCCCTGAATCGCGCCGGGAGGTGTCCGAGTTGAATATAGGACTCCTTGCACAGCGCGAATGCGTGCTCTATCGCGTTTTCGAGCTCTCTTATATTCCCAGGATAGTCGTACTCCATCAGTACATTAATTACCTCGTCCGATACCCCTTCCACATCCTTGCCCTTGATCGCGTTATATTTTTTTATGAAATGGCGTATGAGGAGCGGAATATCCTCCCTGCGCTCAGCAAGCGGAGGAAGTGAAATATTGATTACATTCAATCGATAATAGAGGTCGTCCCGGAAGCGCCCGGCGTGGACCTCGTTCAGGAGGTCCTTGTTGGTGGCCGCCACAATTCTTACATCGGCCTTGACTGTTTGCAAGCTCCCGAGCGGCTCGTATTCCCTTTCCTGAAGAAATCTGAGCAATTTCACCTGTATAAACGGCTGTATTTCCCCGATTTCGTCAAGGAAAAGGGTGCCGCCTTCCGCTGCCGCGAACTTCCCCGGCTTGTCCCTTCTCGCATCGGTAAAGGCTCCGGCTTTATAACCGAACAATTCGGATTCGAGAAGGCTCTCCGGCAGAGCGGCGCAATTAATCACGATGATGGGCCTCTCCGCGCGCGCACTCAGGTTGTGGATGGCCCTGGCCACAAGCTCCTTTCCGGTTCCGCTTTGCCCCTCTATTAGCACCGAGCTGTCGCTTTCGGCGATATCGGGAAGCAGCGCCAGCAACTCACGAAGGCGCTTGTTCTTGCTTACAATGTCCTCCGACGTATACTTTTCCTCTATTGCGCGTCGGAGCTCTTCGACCTCGGATATATCCCTAAATGTCTCGACTCCGCCTATTATCGCTCCGTTTTCGTCCTTTAATAGCGCCGTGCTTATGCTTATCGGTATGCGCTCACCGCTCGCGTTGACGATGTAAATCGTTTTATTGACGATAGTCCTTCCGGTCTCTATTGTTTCGTCAAGCGCGCAGGAATGCTCGCATATATTGGCATGAAAAATCTCGTAGCAGTATTTTCCGATTGCCTCCTCTTCGCTTATTCCCAGTATTTTTCCGGCGGCCCTGTTGATGTAGGTGATCCTGAAATCCATATCCACGGTAAACACGCCGTCGGCTATGCTGTCGAGAATGATGTCGTTTATGGGCCGGCCGTTACTCATCGTTCATCCCGCGGTAATGAGGCTCCAAATTCAAGCCAATATAGGCCGCTCTCATTATCCATCCATGGATTTGCCGTGGTTTTAAAACATTTTACACGACTTTCGGATTCACGTAAAATTTTAATTGAAAAATAATTCAATAATCAAGCACAATAATCATCCTCGGGTTGGCATGCGCGCGATGACGACAATCCCTTTACATAATAACGACATTTTCCGGTATATCGTCGAAATATCACCTGACCCGATCTTCGTTATACAGGATGGAAGGGTACGTTATGTAAATCGGGCCATATCCGAACTTGCTGGTCATACCCCCGAAGATTGCCTCAACCGGCCATTTCTCGATTTTGTGCATTCCGAAGACCGCGGCCTGGAGGAAAAAGACGCCGGGCCAGGACATGCCGGAGTCAGTCCCGGAATACACGCCTTCAGAATCGTTTCCCTAAACGGTTGTGCGGTGAATGTCGAATCTATTAGTTTCGACATCACTTGGGACAAGCTTCCCGCTACTTGCATCTTTATCCGGGAGATTACCGGTCGACACGGCATTCATCCCTCGCTGGATGAAAACGAGCACCGGTTTCGCATGTTCTCTGACAACCTCCCCGAGGCCGCCTTTGAAAGCGATGACAAAGGAAAACTGACCTATGTAAACAAGCAGGCCTACATGCTCTTCGGATACGAAGAAAAGGATTTCATAAAAGGTTTCAACATATTCGATGTTGTCGCCGGATGGGACCACCCCGCGCTACAGGCCAACATCAACAGAATAATCGGAGGCGACAAAACCGACGCCTCCGAATACACCCTGCTAAAAAAGGACGGAAGCACATTCCCCGCCCTCATACACTCGAGCAGGATCATGAAAGAAAACCGGTTCGCCGGCTTCCGGGGCATCATCGTCGATATATCCCAGCGCAAGGAGGCCGAACAACGGCTTTTTGAGAGTGAAAAGCTGCTTAGGCTCATCACCGATACCGTTCGCGACGCCATTCGAATTTTAGATCTGTCGACAATGCGTTATATCTACGCGAATCCCTACGCGATAGAGCTTTTCGGAACCCCTGATGACGAATATATAGGATCTCCTTTCGGAATACATCTTGACGAACAGTCGCGCGGGAATCTGTTAGGAATTATTGAAGATGAACTTCTAAATGACGCCGGCCGTGATCCATCCCGCACAATCACGTTCGAACTGGTCGAGACACTCTCCTCGGGCGAGAATAACATCTGGACCGAAAATCGCGCGACGTTCATACGCGATTCATCCGGCCGGCCTGACGCCATACTTACCATTACCAGAGACATCACGTCCCGCAAGGAAACCGAGCTGGCCCTCCGTGAGAGTGAGGAGCGCTTTCGTATAATGATCGAGGAAGGGTCCGACCTCATTATTATCCTCGAAAAATCCGGAACTATCATCTACCAGAGCCCCTCAATCGAAAGGACACTGGGATACGGAGCGGAGGAGATGATCGGCAGGGATATCATCGAGTTCATTCATCCGGGCGATTTACGGAGATTCGTAATCGCCTATTCCGAACTCCTTCGCAACCCATCGGGCGTTCCGGCCCTGGAGATGAGGGTAAAACACCATGACGGCTCCTGGCGCGTTCTCGAAATTAAGGCCAAGGAAATCACCCGGCATCACACGCTCAAGGGAATCATTGCTAACTGCAGAGATATAACCGATAGAAAAAAGATCGAAGAGGAGCTTTACAAGGCGCAGAAGCTGGAGTCTCTTGGTCTGCTTGCCGGAGGCATTGCCCACGACTTCAACAATATACTTACTTCCATAATCGGCAATATCGCTCTGGCCAAGATCGATATAGACGCCGAATCCGAGGCATTCGAATCGCTGACCGACGCGGAAAAAGCCTCCTATAGGGCCAAGGATCTTACGCTTCAACTCCTTACCTTCTCACGGGGCGGCTCTCCCATAAAAAAAACGATCTCCCTGGTCGAACTAATACAGGAGACGATTATATTCACGCTTCGGGGCACACAGATTCAATGCGATCTTTCAATCCCCGAAGATCTCTGGCTCGTAGACGTGGATGAGGGCCAGATAAGCCAAGTTTTCAACAATCTCATCATTAATGCCATTCAGTCAATGAGTGGAGATGGAAAAATCGACATATCGGCCAGAAACAGGGTTATAACCCCTATGGAAAAGAGGAGGTATCCCCTGACTCCCGGGTGTTATATATCCATCTCGATAAAGGATTACGGCGTGGGAATTCCGGAGGAGCTCTTACAGAAAATATTCGATCCATATTTCACCACAAAAAAGGACGGCAGCGGCCTGGGGCTCTCCACCGTTTATTCAATAATCAAGAACCACTCCGGACATGTCGAGGTGGAATCACAGTTCGGACACGGGGCGACCTTCACCCTGTTTTTCCCGATATCCGAGGGGAAGATACCGGAAGACGCGGGTATCCCCATGCCGGCAGGATTCGGGGAAGGGAAAATTCTGCTGATGGATGACGACGTTCAGGTTCTAAAGGTGATGGAAAAGCTCCTGTCCCGCCTTGGATTCCAAGTCCAGTGCTCTAAGGACGGGGCCCAGGCTTTCGAGCTTTTCTGCGGCGCTATCGAAGATGGGACGCCCTTTAACCTTGTCATTCTCGACCTCACCATCCAGGGGGGGCTGGGAGGCAAGGCTACGATGGAGGCCATAAGGCAGGTCGATCCGGAGGTACAGGCGATTGTGGCAAGCGGTTATTCGGAAAACCCTGTTATGTCCGAATACCGAAAATATGGATTTAACGCCGTGGCCAAAAAACCATTTCAGATCGACGAGTTGATCCAGATCATCCATTCCCTTATCCGCGCGTAGCCAAGCATTTCGAACCTTCTTTCCATAAGTATTCAAGGCAACCTCTAATACTTAGGTTTTCCCGCCCGCCTTCGGCGGGCGGGAAAACCTAAGTCCTGAGTATGCCAGTAGTTAAGATTCATGGGAAATTCAAAAATTTAATATTTAGAGGTTCCCTCAATTTAATTTTAGAATTATATAAATTTATTACCTTTTAAATAATTTATTGCTATAATCGGTATTTTCGATTATATTATTACAGTAACATTTGGTTCGTATTTTATTCACAGATTTGTCGACTTTTTACGTCCGTGCGGGAGATGATTTAGCGCGTGCGAGTTTAGATTTACCAAGACCCGAATAATACGAGGATACTCATGAAGAATATATTAAAAACCAACAGCATCCGGGTTAAGAGGCCGGAAAAGCCGGGAACGATTCAGAAAATAGAAACAACTCTCGGTATGATGCTCGGCGTGGACGATGTCAAGGCAAGCGAAAAGGGCAATCTGGTGAAGGTCAGATACAACCTTAAATTCATCAACTATCGGGGGCTTGAGAAGAAGCTTCAGGACATTGGTTGCCCACCGGCAAATGGCTTGTTTACATCCATTCGCAGGGGGTTTATCAATTTTACAGAAAAGACCGAGATCGAAAGCCTCAAGATCGATTTGGGCAGAGACCATTTGGGCCACTTCGGGCATTAGGAATGATGATTGCTTGCCGCAAATCCGGGAATTTTAGGGTTTTCTTCCCCGGGTGATTCGAAAAGCTCATTACATGCCAACGAAAAGCGGACCCAGGGGGGTCCGCTTTTCAGTTAAGTTATACCGCTGACTTTATCAGTGTTCTTCCATTTGGCTCGCGGCCGGGGGATAAATCCCTTTCTTTCGGCGATAGATGGCTATTCCGAAACGAACGCAGCCGGTTATCATCACCCATCCGCATATTATTGCGGCGATGTAGATGGTGTGATGAACCGCAAGTGGGTACTCCCGGATAAGATCGATTATGAACTTGTCCATCCCTAACTCCTTAGTTTGTGTTAATCCTGCTCCGGACCGCCGATTCCGGCCGGCCCTTTAAATAAAAACCATGAATAATATCCAGCACGTATTAGGATGAAAGCCCTTGATTTCTGTCAACCGTAAAATACCCTTTTTATTCATGCCATTTTGCGGTGTAATTAAAATCTGGGCGAACATACTGTCGTCGGGGAGAGCGCAGCGACGCGGCGACTTTAAAAGGCAATAAAGTAATCCGTAGTACGGTTCTTATACTATTTTTCTCCCAATTCCTGTCCGAAAATCGAAAGCTTTTCGCCTCTTCCCTTATGGCAAATCAGGTGAAGCTCGTCGCGCGCCCGCGTAAGGGCCACATACATGAGCCGGCGCTCCTCCTCGATATCGGAGGAGGGGTCGGGCAGTATTGCGTCCGTAATACCGGCAACGATAACCGTATTAAATTCCAGGCCCTTGGAGGCGTGAATGGTCATCATCTGAAGATCGACGGGCGGCTCTCCGGGCATCCGGTTTTCCAAAAATCTCGAGATGATCCTGCCCTGCCAGTTGTTGCGATATAAGATCGCCAGGCTGCCGGCACGACCGGCCATACCGTTTAGAATCCCGGCTATAGCCTCGTTTTCCTGCTCCCGGCCCTGAACTATATGCCTTCTCACCAACCCGCCCCTGCCCCTGTACGATTTAAGCCGTTTTCTTGTCCGATACCTGTTGTTACGGATTAACCTGTTCGAGAGCCTCACTATTTCGTGCAGGGAGCGATAATTGGCAGTAAGACGATGGATGTCCGCGTCGGGGAAAAAGTGTCTCATTCGAACTATATAATCGATATTGCTGTACCTAAACCCGTATATCGATTGCCAGTCATCACCGACCACAAAAAGATTGGGGGATTTTTCATCAAGTATGAGCCGAAGAAGCCGGAAGTTTTCGGGTGATGTATCCTGAAACTCGTCCACAAGAACATAACGACACCTTTCCCGCACGGCCATTCTGATCTCCCCGTTATTTTCCAGCATATTCAGGGTGTAGGTCATAAGGTCCTGAAAATCAACGACTGCACGTCTCGCCTTTTCCGCCTGAAATGCCTTCCGGGCGTCAAGAATCTTTTCGGTAAGCCCGAAGAGGTCCAGCCGTTTTTTCAAGCCCCCTTCGCATTTGTGAGGATCGTCGACAAAGGATTCAATGATGTCCAATGGAATACCGATAAAATCATCCAACCTTCCCATCAATATCCCCTTTATTATCCTTTTCCTTTCATCCTCCTCGATCACCGTCGGAAAATCGGAATAACCATAACGGGATTTAAACTCGCCTGAATATTCCATCAGGAGGGACAGACAGAAAGAATGGAAGGTGCCGGCTACAAGCCCAAGAGCCATCTCCCCGATTACTTCCCGGACTCGGGATCGGATCTCCTCGGCCGCCTTTCTGCTGAAGGTAAGCACGAGAATATTTTTCGGAGAAATGCCGGAATCCCCGATAATGGCTGTGATCTTGCTTATGAGCGTCTTGGTCTTTCCGGTGCCCGCTCCTGCTATCACGAGAGTCACCCCTCCCCCCGGCCGGGATGCCCTGCTCTGCTCACGGCTCAGCTTTTCCATGAAAACGCCTCTCTCCCTTCTGCATGCCCACAGTTCACCCGTCTCCAAAAGCGCATGATGAAACACCATGGAGCGAATTAAACGGCCGATAACGCTTGAAACGGGGTGACGGACCTGTTCAATATTAAAACGAAATCAGGCGGGGAAATCGTAAGATTTTTTTTGGGATATCTTCGAATTTTGGGATTTTTTTCGTTCCTGGTTCGAATAGACGCAGCCGCAATAGGTCTGGCGATAAAAGCCCTGCCTTCGCGAAATTTCAACCGATTGGCGAAACCCGTCGTTTTTCTTGAAATCCGCCTCTATAAAGCCCAGACCATATTGTTTTTTGAGTCTTCTGCCGGCATCGTTTATCATTTCGGCGTTTTTATGAGGGCTGATGGACATTACCGAGGCCACGGCGTCAAAGGAGTTGTCCCGCGCGTAGCGAAAGGTCCGATCGAGCCTGTACAGAAAACAGCGCATGCATCGCTCTGAGCGCTCTCCTTCAAAACGATATGGCTTGACGAACATGGTCCAGTCCCTGGCGTCATATAGGCCGACAAAAAGAGGAAATTTCCTTCTTTCGGAATAGCTGACGAGCTCGCCGAGACGGCGCTCGTATTCCCCGAACGGGGCGATATTGGGATTGTAGAAATATGCGCTTACGTTAAAATCCCGGTCAAGCACCTCATAAACGTGCGCCGCGCATGGGGCACAGCAGGTATGTAGAAGCAGCTTGTCCTTTTTCACGACTCCGCCGAGAGACTGGCTTACTTTAGGTATTTTTTTATGAACCTGTTTAGCTTTCGCACATTCTGCGGATTTACACGACTGTCCAGCCATAAAACAAGATCGGTGCTCACGCCGTTCAGCGAGTTGTACTCGTGGTGGACAATATAGTTAGCCATGTCATATTTAACTTTCTCGAAAATCTGTTCCGCAAGGTTCAGGTTCTCGGCGTAGGGCCCGAGCACCTCACATATCTTTATGATTATCTCGTGCTTGTTGATTTCCCTTAATTCGGCCCTGCACGATTCCGTAAAAATCCCTGTACACAGGCTGACATTGTCCAGATAAGGGGCGGCAACCGCGTATTCTCGCCCGTCTTCGAAGGTTTTGTCCTTATGGTTCATCAGATCTCCTCGCCGGTTAACCCTGTTGTCGGCCGCGGAAAACGGCCTTTAATTATTCTAATGTATAGCAATCTTACCCGAACGTCAATATATTTGATGAAGCTTAAGGCTTTATCATTACCTATTCACAACCACCGATACTCGGCGTAAAGGCCTGGAATAATACAAATTCTGTCTAAATTATTGGGCATTGACAAGCTGAATCATAAAGACGGTTTTTTAAAAAAATGGATTAATATGTTGACAGATATAAGTATATACCTATATACATCCTCTCGCGGGGGGAACTCCGTTCGAAGAGTGAGAGATATGACAACGCAAAACAACATCAGCCCCAATAACTACTACCGGTTTTATTTTTATTATAAAATCAACCCGTAGCCTTTGTGGGTGATGTTGCGCATGAGGGCCACGGGCGGGATGCCGGTGGCCTTTTTGGTGCCTCTTAAAGCTAAAGACCTCCGGCAATCCGGTGGTCTTGTTACTTTTAAGACAGTGGAGGCATCAGATGATACTCATTCTGCCGGAAAACCACAATCCAGGGATATCGCGATTCGTTCCGCGCCTGCAGTCGGAAGGCTACCGCACCTGTCTTTTCAACACGAGCAAAGGCAGGGTTTGCACCATATTGAACGCCGACGCTACGGGCATGGAGCGCCTCCGGCTTCTCGACCTGTATGCCTCCCCCGCCCCCCAGGACGTCCCCTACGTTCTGGCCAGCAGGAGCATCAAGGATACCGGCACTCAAATAGACATGGGCCGGGGCGTCACAATGGGCGGAGACAGCCTGTGCGTCATAGCGGGTCCCTGTTCTATAGAATCCGAGACACAGATTATGGAGGCGGCCGAAACCGTCAGGGAATCGGGCGCCTCCATCCTCCGTGGCGGGGCCTACAAACCTCGAAGCTCCCCTTACGCCTTCCAGGGGATGGGGCTCGACGGGCTTCGCCTGCTTCGAAAGGCCGGCGACCGCTTCGGGCTGCCCATAATAACCGAGGTGCTCGATCAGGACGATATACCGGTTGTGGAAGAATATTCCGACATCATCCAGATCGGGGCCCGCAACTGCCAGAACTTCTCACTGCTGAAAAAAGTCGGACGAACCCGAAAGCCGGTTCTCTTGAAAAGGGGGATGATGGTGACCATCGAGGAGTTTCTTCTCGCCGCCGAATACCTTCTCGCGGAAGGGAACCTAAATGTCATCCTTTGCGAGCGGGGAATACGGACCTTCGAGACGGAAACCCGTAACACCCTCGATATATCCGCGGTGCCTCTGCTCAAACAACGTACACACCTGCCGGTGATCGTCGACCCATCGCACGCGGCGGGAACATGGAAACTGATTCATCCCCTCTCCCTTGCGGCTGTCGCGGCCGGCGCCGATGGCCTAATGGTCGAGATGCACCCGCATCCCGAAAGCGCCCTGTGTGACGGCAAGCAGTCGCTGCGGCCCGACCGGTTCATGGCCCTTATGGGCAGTATCGGGCCGATGGCCAGGCTGGTCGGGAAGGAGGTACGGGGGCCGTCCTATACTGAGACGAGTTTGACGGCGGGACCGGTTTCCACATAAAGCTCGCGGTCGGCTGAATAGAGGTCGCCATCCATGGTGTATTCAAATGGCCTGTCGCTAATGATGTGAAGATTCCGCACGTGCCTGTCATAATGCAGCGGATGCTTGAAGCTTCCGCCCCTGGCGAGCGTAAGAATATGACGGGCCAGCACCACGGGCTTTACGCCGGTAGCTATGACATGGAATCCGGGTTCGTCCGGCATTACCCTGTTCAGGGGCCTGAACCCCATCCCTACATCCTGGACTGTACCCGCAAGAATTCCAAGCAGGTCGTCCGAGGGGAGATCCTCGCCGTTAAGGCATACCTTCGCTTTCATCCGCCTGTATAAGCTTGAGCTCTCGGGCCGGAAGATCCCGTCACCGAATGCCTTTATTATTACTTTGAGCACTTTAGGGATTCCCTTCTTGCCGCCTTCATACACCGCGTTCAGAACATTGGTCGTAAGCCCCGTCCCGAACAGAAAACAGTAGCGCCCTTCGATCTTCATGGTATAGCGCGTTAAGGTGTCCACCCCCCGGCCTGTTTCGATGGCGCCAAGCAGCCTTTTAAGAATTGAATATCCGCCGCCCTTCAGCTTTACAGTGCCGGAGACGTTGTTCATGGTGCCGTCCTTTAGGATGACAACCGGAGGTATCGGAGCGGGCCCATAGGCGTCGATAAAACACGAAATCACCTGGTGCAAGGTCCCATCTCCGCCGGAGATTGCCAGATAGGGCACGGTCCTCTCCTTACAGTCTTCGGCCACCGCTGCAAGTTCTTCAATCGTTTCGGTGGATCTTACATCAACCATTTCTCCACCGATTCTTTTAAAAATATCGATGGAGGCCCCCTTTTTTTTAATGTTCTTCCGGGAAAACGGATTCACGATAATCGGAATCTTTTCCATCGGTTTGGACCTCCCGCCTGCCTGATCGCATTCGTGAGACAAGCATTAAATGGCGAGCTGTCAACGGAAAAATGATTGCGTCGGACCTGTCAAACATGGATTATTTCAATTGACATCCCATGCACGGGCTTGATTCTCCATCACCGGGCACCCTGGACAGACAGCCATTATGATCGAAAGACACCAATCAATCACACCTCGACCCCTCCACCCGGAACGCCGATGGGAGGTCTTCTCTTCGGATCCGGATTTCTGGCGAGTGGGACTCTACCGACCCGAAAACATCGGCCCGGAAGGCGTCTTAGAGCTCGAAAGTCACTCCTGCCCGGAGCTGTTCGTCTGTCTTGGAGGAAGGGCCGGCCTTGTCCTGTATGATGGTTTTGCGGAAACGGTCGTCGAGTTCGAATCGGGAGAAGAGCTTTTGGTAAGCGGATACCATAACGGCTTTATTATCGACCGGGGGGCCTTTTTTCTCGTAGTGGAACGGACATCCTTTACCACAGAATACATAGACCGAAAAACACGCCTGTCGATCAGGAAGGTTACTACTGGATGACTATCGATTCTCATACAGCGCTGTACTGCGTTTTTGGAAGACCCGCCCGTCATTCCCTTTCACCGGCAATTCACAACGCCGCCTTCGAGAAAAACGGAATCAATGCGGTGTATCTGGCCTTCGAACCCGAACGCGCCATCGACGCCGTACGTGCCGTTAGATCCCTGGGAATAAACGGCGCCAGCGTAACCATTCCGTTTAAAACCGAAATCATCGATGCCATCGACGAGATCGATCCGATAGCCGAAAAAATAGGTTCTGTCAACACGCTGGTAAACCGTTCCGGGAATATAACCGGTTACAACACCGACGGGTTCGGGGCCATTCGGGCATTACAGGCGGAGGGCGTTACGTTCCCCGGCCGCAAGACCTATGTCATCGGCAACGGCGGCTCCGCTCGCGCCATAGCCTTTTCTCTCCTGGAAGAAAAGTCCCTGGTGGCAATACTTGGCCGCGACGAGAGAAAGTCGGCTCGCCTCGCTCACGATCTGTCGCGCCACTTCCCCGGGGTCGAAAGCGGCCATATATCCTCGATAGCGGGGAAGATACCGGAGGATGACGCAATCATCATCAATACCACTCCGGTAGGCATGTTCCCGGATATCGGCTCGTGCCCAATCGATCCATCCCCGCTGTCGGCCGGACATACCGTTTTCGACATCGTCTACTCTCCGATGCGCACCCGCCTTATAGAATCGGCCGGCGCCGCGGGATGCAAAACCGTGCTCGGGAGCGAGATGCTCCTTTACCAGGGAGCGCGACAGTTTGAACTGTGGACCTCATCGCAGGCCCCGATAGCGACCATGCGCGCGGCTCTTGCCTCCGCTCTGGCCAATAGGGAAATCCGCTGATTAGCGCGAAGGCCACCTCCTCGATGAGCGAACTTCAGCGTATCCTCGACACCCTAATCAACAATGAAAAGAGCGGCCACGCCGGTCTTCTCAACTACACCACAGCGACCATGCGCGAATTGCTCCGCAGGCTCGACGGTCCTCATCGAGGCTTCAAATCGGTACACATTGCGGGCACCAATGGAAAGGGCTCTACGGCCCATATGTTAAGCGGGATACTGTCGGGCGCCGGATATAAGACCGGATTATATATTTCACCACATCTGGAGAGGGTGACCGAGCGAATATCCATTAACGGCCGCATGATTTCAGAGAGACGTCTTGCCGCCATACTCCGCGTCGTCCTCGATCAATCACGGGACGGCCTTCTCGATCCCACCTACTTCGACGCCCTTACCGCGGCAGCCTTTAAATATTTTCACGACGAGTCGGTCGATATCGCCGTGGTGGAGACCGGCCTTGGTGGAAGGCTGGATTCAACGAACGTGCTTAGCCCCATGATCTCCATTATAACCGCGATTTCTCTCGACCACACGAAACTGTTAGGACCGGAACTTCGCGATATAGCGACCGAAAAAGCCGGCATCATCAAGCCCCGCGTTCCTGTCGTAACATGTAACTCTTCAGGGGACGCGTTTTCCGCGATCGCCGCTATGGCCCGCGAAAAAAAGTCCGCCCTGTATATAATCGACAGGGATTTCCAAATCGGCACATCCCCCCATGGAGGGGGGGAATCCCTCTCTTATTCGTTCGGAAGACGCCGGATAGAGAATATCCGTCTGGGCCCACGGGGGAGTTTCCAGACCGTAAACGCCGCGCTTGCCATCACCGCGGCCCTCCTGCTTGGACGGAGGGGCTTTCCCCTCAGTCCGGACGTTGTTCGCCGGAGTCTCGGGGGTCTTGTAATTCCAGGCCGTCTTCAAATAATGTCCGAAAAGCCGCATATCATCTTCGACCCGGCGCACAATCCCGATGCGCTCCGCGGCATCGTGGGGCATATTTCCATGGAGTATCCAGGGGAAAAACCAGTATTTGTGGTCTGCTTTATGAAGGACAAGGATATAGAAGGCTTGTTTCTGGCCCTTGCCGCCGCGTCCCCGGACGCAATAATATATTACCCGTTGAACGATGAGCGCGCATACATCCCCGACCCTTCAATGAAAAGCGTTCATGGGGTGCCACTTTATATCCTTGGAGGGGAAGACGCCGACTCCCGGCTTCGGGCCATCCTCGGGCTTATGGAGGGCCACTCGCGAATCATCGTGGCTACCGGCAGTTTCAGAATTTATCCCGCGGTAAAAAGGCTTGCTTTATTGGCCGGTCGATGATGGTATTTTATCTGAAATTTCAAACCGAATATTTATACGAAACATTTCACCGGACCGATACATGGACGAGGCTATAAAATCTCTGGTTCTTGCCATCAAGGAAACGCTAAAGGATTTTACGGCCGGGCGTTTGTCCGTGGACGAATGCCGCCGGAGATACCGGCGCTTTTCTTCTGACTGTGACACCCTCGAAGCGGGCAGGCTTCACCATACGGACCTCGCGGCTTCACTGTGCTATCTGCATTCCACTGAAAATTTTTCGCTTTTTACCGGGCTGTATCGAATCGGCATCGACGCCTTTACGCCCCTTGGGACATGCGGAGACGATGGTTTCAATCTAACCCTCCTCAACATGACTGGCATAATTACATCGAGACTTGCCGGGGCCGTACCCATTTCCCTCCCTCCCGGAGACGGGCATGAGCTTCCCCATACGATCCATGCCTGCGCCATACCAGGGGACTCCGGCATACCCCTGCTTTTCGCCGCCGTGTCATCATCCCATTTTTTTTCGAAGAATGAGTTTCTCGGCGTCGCCGGATTGATAGGCATACTGAGAGACGCCGCGGAGCGTGAAATGCGCCCCCGGTATTTTTCATTTTTCCGGGAAAGGCGTGCGACGATAGATGAATTTATAAAGCGCAAATTATCCGAAGGCGCCGCTATCTCCGCTCATTATTTTCTTTTTAACATGGTCGAACGCATATTCAATCATATGGGACTGCCGGAGATGCTTAATATTTCTTCATATATCAAAAATACCCTGCTGGAGCGTTTCGGCGCTCCCGATACACCGGTTTTTACACTTTCCATGCGGGAATATCTGATCTTGATTCCGGATGCGAGTGATGCCTCCCGCGAAAAAAAGAAGGCCTCCTTCGAATACCGGGGTAGCTCCATACCGTCCCAGTCGCTTGTTTCCATTATCCGCGAAGAAGGGAATATAACAGGCTTCTGGGACGAGATACTGGATTTCGAAAGAAGGATCGCGTCCGGGGAAAGGATTCGATGAAGCGCCCCCAGGTTACCGTAATCGGCTCCCACGAAGAAAGCCGGTTTATGGTCGAAGCATACGAGATCGGACGTCACATAGCGCGAAGGAACTGGATTCTTGTCTGCGGAGGACGCGGCGGCATCATGGAGGCAGCCTCCAGGGGGGCCTCGGCCGAGGGCGGCATTGTGGTCGGGATACTCCCGGGGGTCGATTTTAACGACGCCAATCCATACCTTACCGCCGCTATAGCCTCCGGAATCGGATTCGCCCGCAACAGCATGAACGTGCTCTCCGGGGATGTCGTAGTCGCGATTGGCGGAAGGACCGGGACCATGAGTGAGCTTTCATACGCGTTTCAGTACGGCAGGCCGATGATCATCTGCTCTTTTGCGGACGGATGGAGCGCCGGTTTCGCGGACCTTGCCCTTCGGGAAGACGATCGCTCCCTGATTCACATGGCGGCCACACCGATCGAAGCCATGGATACACTCGACGCGCTGCTTGGCGGCGAAACAGCGCGGAGTTGATTTACATATAATCGAGATAATCCTTGAGTTTTCGCGCCCTGGTGGGATGGCGGAGACGGCGAAGCGCCTTTGCCTCTATCTGGCGAATTCGTTCGCGAGTAACCTTGAAGACATACCCAACCTCTTCAAGGGTATGCGAATAGCCGTCATCGAGACCGAACCGCATCCGAATAACCTTCTGCTCCCGCGCTGGAAGCGTATTTAGAACGGTGTGTATCTGTTCCGAGAGAAGCCTGTATGCGGCGGTATTTGCAGGCGAATCCACGTCCTTGTCCTCGATAAAATCCCCTAGTAGAGAGTCCTCCTCCTCGCCCACGGGGGTTTCGAGCGAAATGGGTTCTCTGGCCACGTTCTTTACTCCCTTGACCTTCGCGACCGGCCAGCCGAGCCTGTCGCCCAGTTCCTCGGCGGTTGGCTCCCGGCCGAACTCCTGCTGGAACAGCCTGGTTTCCCGCATCACCTTGTTGATCTGTTCTATCATGTGCACCGGGACTCGGATGGTGCGAGCCTGATCGGAGATGGCGCGCGTGATCGCCTGGCGTATCCACCAGGTCGCATAGGTGGAAAACTTGTACCCTTTGCGGTATTCGAACTTGTCTACGGCCTTTATAAGTCCGATATTTCCCTCCTGGATGAGGTCGAAAAAATGCATTCCCCTATTCGCGTATTTTTTGGCGATGGAAACCACAAGGCGCAGGTTTGCGTTGATTAGCTCTTTTTTGGCGATTGAGATTTTACGAAGGCCCAGCTCTATCTGCTTTCCCCATTTCATGATATCTTCGGCCGAAGCACCGGCCTCCTGCTCAATGCGCCGGATCTTTCGCTCGTTATTGCGTATATCCTTCACCATCTCGAGCAGTTCTTCCTTCTTTTTTATGGAAAGCTCGCGGATGATGCTTCGCACCTCTTCGCCTTTCTCTACTTTTCGCGCGTAGTGTTTAAGCTCCTTTATTTCCTTTCCGTATTTTCTCTCGATCTGACAAAAGAATTCAATGGTATCCTTGATTCTGGCGACCATGGACAGAATCTTGTGGGCCAGTTTAGAGATCTCCGCCTCGTTTATTTCCATTTCGCGGATGGAATCCACTACGAGGTTCATGGATGCTTCGATCTTCGATCGAGCCTCCTCAGCCTTTTTGGATTCCGCGTCCAGTTTTTTTAGCCTGTTCTGTGTCTGAAGTATCTTTTTGTCCTCGGCTATGATAATGGACATTTTTTCGTTATATTTCTTTTCGAGCTGCTTCATGTCCACCGACGAGAAATAATAAAGCCTGTTTATCCTCAGAACGTCATTCAGCTTGATTTTACCGGTTTTGACCCTGGGGTGGTTCTTTATAAGGTCGTTTATAAGCAGGCTCGAATGGATAACGGCGTCCTCAATAAGAAGTTCCCCCTCTTCGATCCTCTTCGCCAGGTCCACTTCCTGGTCGCCGGAGAGAAGGGAGACCCTGCCTATCTCCCTCAGATACAGTCTGATTGGATCATCAATATACGATGAGTCTTCCGAGGAGGATGACGATGTTTTTTTGGATGATCCGGATGCTTTTTTCTTTGTCGCCGTCGGGGGAGCGGCCTTCCGGGTCGACTCCTCTACGACCTCTATGCCGAGCTGGTTCAGGAGAATGAACACATCGTCGATTTTGTCCGAATTAAGGAGTTTGTCGGGGAGAACTTCGTTTATTTCATCGTACGTAATCTCGCCATTGGATTTTCCAAGCTGAATGAGTTTTTTGACTTCGAGTATGTTCTCCAGCACTATTTCGGTTTTGCTCATGACGCTCCTGTATGCTAATTCTTCACACTGTCTGTATGTTGTATTTGTACGAAGAAAGTTTCTCCCATTCTCTGGTGAGAATTTCGATTTCGATTTCCAGTTCGGTCAGATTTACATTAGTATCGGCATTTCCGCCGGCCTGTGCCTTCCGAATTTTTTCCTTGTACTGTTCGATACCGCGTTCGATCATGTACAATCTGATGTTGATATAGATTTCGGTGTACGCCGCAGCCGGATTTTCTATCCGATAATCCCTGGCAAGGCAATTCTCAAGGAAGATTTTTCCGCTACCATCAGGGAAAAAATCGAACAGCCTGTCAACCGAAATCCTTTCGCCCGCTGAAAATAGTTCCGCCATCTTACCGAACACGGCCGCCGCGTCGGGGTCCTCAATCGCATTTTCGGCAAAATCGATAATCGCCTTCTCGATAAGTTCCGGATACCGGCACAGCAACTCCACCATCTCCCGGTGGGCCCGTACAAGAAATTGGATTTTACCTTGATTTCCGCCGGGATCGCTCGTGGTCGCCGGGGTATTAAACCGTAAACCATCCTTGCCGATAAAACGCTTAAAGTCTGAACGTATCTCATTTTCGCCGATTTTCAATAAAGTGCTGATTTTTTTTAGATAATGGCTCTTTTCAGATTCGTATTCGATCTCGGCCACTATGGCAAACAGCCCGCGTAGGACCTCGAGCCTGTCCCTTCCCACCGATTCCGCGAGAACCCTTTCCAGCCTGAAATCCACCGGTTTCAAGGCGCTGTCGACAATAGCCATGAATTCACGTACTCCGCGTTTTCTGATAAAATCGAATGGATCGTCCTCGGGAAGTACGGCTACACGGGCGTCGACGCTGACATCTTTCACCACATCCAGGGACCGCAGGGAGGCGTTGATTCCGGCGGAATCCGCGTCGAAAAGCAAAATTATCTCCCGGCAGAACCGCGCCAGGAGGCGGACCTGCACCTCGGTAAGAGCGGTCCCAAGCGGCGCAACCACATTTTTTATGCCCGCCTGATGGCATCCAATTACATCGAGATAGCCTTCCACCACTATCGCCCTTCCGAGGGATACGATGTGCTCGCGTGCTTTATTCAGGCCGTATAGTACGTTCCGTTTTCGGAAGAGCTCGGATTCCGGAGAATTTAAATATTTCGGTTCGCCACCACCCATAACGCGCCCGCCGAAGGCGATGACCTCGTTGTTTCTATTGAAAATCGGAAAGATCACCCTGTCTCTGAAACGATCGTAATAATGCGTGGAACCAGATTTTGCGGAAGAGCTCAAAAGGCCAAGTTCGAGCGCAATATCGAAATTCATGCCGGTTTTACGGAAATACCCGGTAAGGGCTCCCCACTCATCCGGGGCGTAACCGATCATAAAATCCTTGATACTGGCGTCCTCTATCCCGCGTTCGCGCAGATATGAGCTCGCTCCAGCCCCGCGAGGCGAGTTTATCATATTTCTGTAAAAGGACATCGCCGCCAGATTCACCTTCTTCCGGATATCGAGTTTATCGTCGTGGATCCCTCCTTTCTCGTCCCGAACCTCGATGCCGAGCATGTTCCCCAGGAATACAACGCTTTCCGGAAAACTTAGCCGCTCGATCTTCGATATAAACGTAAAAACATTGCCTCCGGTATGGCATCCGAAACAGTAAAAAGTCTGCTTTTCGGCGGAAACATTGAACGAGGGGGTTTTTTCCTTATGGAAAGGACACAGGCCGATATAGTTACGGCCCTTCTTCTGCAGGGTCGGAACATACTTCTTTATTATTTCCTGTATCTGCGCCCTGTCGCGCACGATATCTATGGTTTCCTTTGGTATGGCCAACTATCCCTCATTTATTACCGCTTCTAATGTATTTCGTGACACGAAAACGCGGAGGGTCAAGCGTTTTGGAGTTTTCGGGTCACTATCTCCTTGACGAGCGCACCATCAGCCTGCCCCTTCAGTTCCTTCATCACCAGCCCCATCACCCTGCCCATATCCTTCTGGGACGCTCCGCCCATCTCCCTGATCCGGTTGTCCACCACCCGGGCTATTTCTTCCTTGTCCATCTGTTTGGGAATATATTCCTCTATTATTCGGAGCTCCGCCCGTTCGCGGTCAGCCAGATCCGTGCGCCCAGCTTTATCGAACTCGGCGATTGACTCTTTTCGCTTTTTGGCCCCCCTGAGAACGATTTCTAGAATCTTATCCTCTGTAAGGTCCTCCGTCCCCCTGGTTTTTTCGTATAATAGATCGGTTTTAAGCATTCGCAGGGTGCGAGTCCTCTCTTCATCCCTGTTTTTGATCGAGAATCGAAGGTCTTCCTCGATGCGGTCAACCAGGCCCATATCCACCTCCTACATGATAAATTTAGGCACATCTAAGGCTAAATTGCCACTGAAATCGGAACGCTCAGTCTCCACCCATCGGTGCTCAATTTGGAAGAGGCCCGGCGGCCGGGATTCAGATGGAAATATCATCGGTTTTCTTAAATTATGGGATATCGATCGATACTTGATTATCCCCCGGCGGGTAATCCAGTATCGAAGATTAGAAAGCACTGAAAATAATAGAGTTGTTGCGTATCCGACAAAAATGTCATCGCGGGAAGGCCGCAGGCCGGCGTGGCGATCTTAAAAAGTCAACAAATTGCTTTTTAAAAAACCGGATATTGTATGAGATTGCCACGCCCCGATACGACCGGGGCTCGTAATGACACTCAGTAAAGCAACAAGTCTAATGTATATAAAAAACATCCCGCCAGCAAGTCCACCGGACTTATAATTGCTAAAAATATGATTGACCATGAGTATTCCCGTCATTTAAGTGATTCGACGCGGATCGTTCAGGCAACGCGTCCCGCCACATGCCCGGGCCGCCGGTAATTTTTATTGAGCACCCGGCATCCGCCTGACGATCAGTAAATAGAAGTCGGTTTTCCTGAAATATCCGTCATAGAGGATGTCATATTGATCGGTTTCTTCTTTAGAGTTCCCAAGTATGAGATAATTTACCCTTTGTAAATACTAATTCAGGAGCGCTCATGAAAAAGTTAGCCTATCTACTGTTACCCGCATCGATCGCGATTTTTTTATGTTTCGAAAGTATCGATAATATCTGGAGCCAAAACAAGGAAAGTATTGGATTTTCCGGCCCCGCGAACATAGGAGCGGCCTATAAATTTCCGGATTTTTATAGAGGCATCTATCTGACAGTCGACTCGGCCCGGAATATGGAAAAACTCTCCCGATTTGTCGCCATGTCGAAAGAAGCCCGAATAAATGCCATGGTGCTGGACATTCATACGTCGCGCTACGACATATGTCAGGTCCCGCGGGAAAATGTCGAATTATGTCTGAGCAACGGTATTCATCCGATAGCCAGAATCGTGGTCTTCCCCGATGGATTGAAACGCTTTCCAGTCCCGGAAGCCGAGATCAAGGCCAGGCTGGACCTGGCCGGAAAAGCCTGCCAGTACGGTTTCCGAGAAATCCAGTTCGACTATATCCGTTTCAACGACTACGGAATACTGCGAAACCTGACCCTTCAGCAGAAATATGACTTCATAGAGGGCTTTCTGGCCCGTGCGAAGGAGCAGCTTAAAAAATACAACGCCAGAATTGCCGCTGACGTATTCGGCAGGATCCCGTTGAACAGCAAAGATTCCATAGGCCAGAGAATGGAGGGCCTGGACAAAGTGGTGGATATCATCTGCCCCATGGCATATCCGTCACATTACACATGGAGCCAAAAGCTCATGGCGGATCCATACCAGACTGTGTACCTGACATCTAAAAAGGGCAAGGATCGCGTTAAAAGCGCCGAAATAGTGACCTATATCCAGGCATTCAAAATGAAACTCGGCCCATCTGGTCTTACATACAATAAATACATAGAAGAACAGATACGCGCTGTGCACGATGCCGGCGTCAGGGGCTATCTGATGTGGAACGCCAGGCAGGATTACGCGGTCCCCCTGCAGGTCGTCAAGAATTATTATCTGGCATCACCGGAAATGATAAACGCGGCCGGCCGCAAGTCCGGGGACAGGGAACGCCAGGTCGATTGACCCGGGCGATTATCATTCGTGTTCGTAATCGATCTCGAACGACGCCATGTTACGCGGGGCGTCGTTTTTTAATGTAACTACGACGATTCTTTTTTCCGGGAGCCCGAAATAAACGTAATTAGGCCTGGGCTGGTGGATGTTGTTCAATTTTAGGTACTTTCCGCTTTTCTCGTCGAGCACCCATTTCTCGACCACCAGTAGGTGCCGGTTCGGTTGTATCTTGGCCTCGAAATATTTGTCCTGCGACTCGAGGCCAATGGTTGTCCTGCCGACCTCGATCTTGTCGATGAATATTCTGTAATACGAGCGCCGGTCGTTTTCCGGATTTGTGATGTCGGCATCGTATCCGACGAACTTGAAATTATAGGCATCCGGTTGTCTGTAGCGGCCCTCCTCCGGCAAAAGCGGCCTAGAACCGCACGATACAAACGCGCCTGTCAAAAGCGCCGCCAGCACGGCTTTGCCGATAATCATCCGATAGCTCATTTGGCCTCCGTCAAATGAAGAATGTACGGTTCGTCATAGTTTTCCTTCAAGGCGTCAATTATGACAAATCCTTTCTGGTCTATCATCTCGGTAAATTTAATGCTCCCGGGGCCCTTAAGATCTCCGGTCCTGATGATATAACCGAGCGGGTCCGTTATGGAAATTCCGAGCTCGGCTTCCGGTGGGCATGCCAGGGTGAATAATATTTTTACTCTTTTGCCGTAATCGAGCAGGTAGAAATCCCTGTCCTTGTGCTTTGACGTAAATCCCTTGATCGATTGCCGTTTCAAGGGTGTAGCCAGCCCCTTCTCGTCATTCGGCTCCACCTCGTAGTCTTCCGGTGCGGCCAGTTGCCTGACCTGGAGCGAATATGCCCTGTCGGAGTCGGAGTATGTTTTTCGCGAACGAACAGTGATGTAAAAGTCGTTTTTCAATTGTACCGCGGGAAGCACCTCCCGAAAACCGGTCCCACCGTTATCGGCTTCGAATAACTTCATGCCGTCTGAATTGAAAATTTCCATGATGAGATCGAGCGTTTGCGGAGGTGTCAACTCCATCCTGTACAGTCCGAGGCCCCGGTTTGGGTGCATAAAAACATCACGATCGCCAGGAGGGAATATTCTTCCGGAGATTTCTCCGCCGATGATTGTGTTTGCGCGTGAGTTGTCGTCGTTCGGCTCCATCTCCATCCCGGCGTCGAAACTTCTCGAATTTATCTTCAGGCGGTATTCCCGTTCGTGGTTGGACTCGTAGTTTTTTGAGGCCACCATGATATAGTATGTGCCAGGTGTGGTTATGCCAATCTCGCGCATGGACTCACCTTCGTGGGTCCCGCCGGCATCCGAAAATTCCATTTTTTCAAGAGCCGGGTTGTATAATTCAATGATGGAGTTAACGCGCTCCACTCCGGTCAGCTCGATATCGAGCAGGACGGGTTTTTTCATAGGAAGATCGATGTCGATACGGTACCAGTCCTCCTCACGGAGCGGGCTTTCGCCCTGCTGGTTCAGCCTGTTATATGCAGGGCTGAAAAATCCCCGCAACTCACTGTCCGGAAATACTTCTGTAGCGTTGGCGGGACTGTCATTAGGCTCCCTTTCCTCATTGGAGTATGGGCGGCCTCTTATTTCCAGTTCGTATACGCCCTCCGAAACGGCCACCGGAATATCTCTTTCACCGAAACCGACTGAAATAAAATATACGCCGGCCTCGACGAAGAGATTGCTCAAGCTTTCAGGAGAGGATTTCCTCATGTCGTCCACATGTTTTATGAGAACCGGCGTCTCGATCCCCCTCCAGATCTTGAATGAGTGATTTACACCCCTGACCGGGCCAAGCGTTATATTTAACACCATGGGGGAGCTTATCTCTATGCGGTATACATCGACATCATCACGCGTGGAAAGAACGCCACGCATAATCGAATCTACCATAATGGGATTGGCGTTTGCGAAGGAATCGTTCGGCTCCCGCTCGAAGGGGAGGTCCTTTTTACACGCGAGCCATGCCGCCATAGCGAATGACATCGACACGACGAATACCGCCCGCGGCATCATCCGGATCATTCGATATTTATCGTGCATGCCCATGCGTTGGACCACCCTTGTAAGCCCTGTGATATCTGAAATGATATACGAGATTTACCTCTAAACCGTCGGGGCCGCCGTTAAAAGCGATTCCGTCGGATTGGCGCCCCGAGCTCGGCCCTGTATTCTATATCCGGTCCATTATTGTCAGTCAAGTTATTAGCAAAAATCTGATTGAAAATTTAACCGTACGCCATGCATAACATGATCGTCCGTTCCGCGCCGGATCACATCCATTCGAATAGAATATGAATGCGGCCGGAACCGGTCCAACCGAAGCCTTCCCCTTGCGGACGGGGCGGCCGGTGTCTTTCAATACACAATTGCAGAAGGGGGCCTTCGATGAAGCTAATGACCAAACTAAAACTCGGCGGGGTTATTCTCGTTCTCCTTGCGGCTTTGGGGGGATATTTTTATTTCCGCTACTATTTTACATACACCCAGAAGAACATCGTTCAGAGGAAGCTGGAAACGATTACCGGCCAGAACCTTACCGTTACGGTATTCGGGTATGACGGCCGCATAATCAAACGCTGGACCGGCGTCAAAAAGATCACATCGGGCAGCGGCCAAAGGAACCTTACCTATATCTATTTTTATACCTCGGATGATCGATACGTGCAATTGCCAAATTCGGTGTGGTACATAGCCGAAGAGGAATAGGTCTTTGCGGACTGATATACAGTATATCAAGGGGATAGGCCCCAGAAAGGCCGACGCGCTTAAATCCGAGGCAGGCATCGAGACGGTGGAGGACCTGCTGTACTATGCCCCACGGCGCTATCTCGACCGCTCATCCTTCAAGTCCATTGTCGACTGTTTCGCGGGTGAAACGGTGACTGTGACAGGGACAATCCGAGGTCTTTCTGTTGCGGGCAAACGCGGACGATTTCTGGAGGTTGTCATAGACGACGGCACGGACAGGCTCTCCGGGATCTTTTTCGCCGGGATACAGTATTTTCAGAAGATATTTCTTGAGGGCTCCACCGTAATCTTCTCCGGCAAGATCGATGTTTACAGGGGCAAGCGGATTGTCCACCCGGAGTACGATTTTATCGATGAGGATTCAAGGGTCAAATCCATTCATGCCGGCAGGCTAATCCCCCTTTATCGCTCAACCGAAAAGCTTAAAACTCTCGGCTTCGATTCCCGTGGTTTCCGCAGGGCGATACGGTCCGCAATCGACGAATATCTTGACGAAATTCCCGAGCCATTCGATTCCGACATGCTTGGAAGGCTCGGGCTTCTCCCATTACGCGATGCGCTTATGGCCATTCATTTCCCCGACAGCATTGAAGACGTCGGAAAGGCCCGCCAAAGACTCGCGTTCAACGAGCTTTTGTTTTTACAGGTTTACCTGCGAATCTCCCGCATGCGTCTTCAACAGGAGCTATCGAAGAAAAAACCCGCAATCGACCCGGGAATTCTCGATTCCTTCAGTGGCTCGCTTCCCTTCGAACTTACAGAAGATCAGCTCGGCGCGATCGCCCAGATTGTCGGCGATATGGAACGGCCATTCCCCATGAACAGACTGCTTCAGGGGGACGTGGGCTCCGGCAAGACGGTTGTCTCAATGGCGGCCGCGCTCGTGGCCGCCGGTAGAGGCGAGCAGACGGCCGTAATGGCCCCCACCGAGATCCTCGCGGCCCAGCATTACCGTAATTTCCAGGCCCTCATACCCGGAGCACGCGTTATCGAGCTTTTAACCGGCAACATGCAGAAAAATAGAAAGGCCGAGGTCCTCGAAAGGGTAAAGACCGGGGAATGTTCAATACTCATAGGAACCCACGCACTTCTGGAAAGCGATGTCGTTTTCGACAGGCTTGGTTTTATCATAATAGACGAACAACACAGGTTCGGCGTCAGGCAGAGGGCGCTGCTCCATGAGAAGGGGGAACATCCCGACCTTCTTGTCATGACCGCTACGCCCATACCCCGTTCCCTCGCCCTGACCCTCTATGGCGACCTTGACATCACCTCCATTCGCGCAAAGCCGCGAAACCGTTTGCCGGTAAGGACGCTCGCCCTGCCGGAATCCCGCCTTTCCGGTGTCTACAGATCCGTCGAGAAATACATTTCCGAAGGGAGGCAGGCCTATTTCGTATACCCTATTATCGAGGAATCAAGCAGTATAGAACTTAAATCCGCTATAAATGCCTTTGAAATCCTTAAAAACGACGTTTTCCCGGACCGAAGAATCGATCTTCTCCACGGGAGGCTCCCTTCGAAGGACAAGGATGACATCATGCGCCGCTTCATAGCCGGAGAGATAGATATACTCGTATCCACCACCGTTATAGAGGTCGGAATCGATGTTCCAAACGCAACGATTATCGTCATCCAGCACCCGGAGCGTTTTGGCCTCTCACAGCTTCACCAGCTTCGCGGCAGGGTCGGGAGGGGTGAAAGGCAATCTTTCTGCGTCCTTGTTTATCCGGATGAGATCAGCGCCGAAGCCAAAAGGCGAATAGACGTGCTTGTGGAGTCAGATGACGGTTTCAGGATTGCCGAGGAGGATTTACGAATGCGCGGTTCCGGGGAATTTGTCGGTTTTCAGCAGCACGGCCACGACGCCGGTTTCGAGTTTGCAGACCTCGCCTCCGATATCGACATCATCGGGCTGGCCAGAGAGGAGGCCGCATCAATCGCCCAGCACATCCCCGACGCCGGGAAAGTACTGAAATCACTTATCGAGGGAGCCGTCCCCGCCGGGATGCCCGGGCTTCTCAACAGCCTTCGTAAAAGAAAAATACTTTCGCTTCTTTCATGAACCGCAGCAGTATTTGTATTTTTTGCCGCTTCCGCACGGACATGAGTCGTTACGGCGTATGGGCGCGCCAAGCTGTTCCTCGATTTTTTCAATGATCGCCTTGTTCTTAAGGCGCTCGAGCATCTCCCGCTTCGAGGCGTTCTTAATGGACACCATCGTTCTCCACATGACGAGAGTGAACCTTTCGAGCTTTTGCGTAAAACCATCCATATCGGCAAAATCCTCGTCGGACCATTTCTCCTTCATGCTTGTTTCAAGGGCCCTTAACAACTCCATATTATTTTTAAAAACCCCATAGAGTCTTTGCGCGGCCTCGTTCCTTGCCCCCTCCCGGCCATATCCTCCCAGATGCAGCCTTTTCAGGAATTCCTCACCCGCCTGTATCTGCCTTCCGATGTAAGCGACATAGGCCCCCCTCTCTCCACGGTTCCCATCGAAGCCGGCGTGTTCCGATTCATTAAAATCGGACGCTGCATGGAGATGGTACCACAGGCCTTCCACGGCCATTACTATTTCGGGACTCAGGGCCCGTTTATTCCCTCCAGAAATCAGGTCCAGTACGGAGGACAGGCCGGATTTACTCAATGAGCTCTGAATTCCGAGGATACAAGCCTTGATCAGCTCGACCGAAACCTCGTACGACACTCCATCGAGAAGAAACGCGAGCTCTTTATCACCGATGTATTTTTTCACTCTGAGGTTTTTCATTCGAGATGACTTCGGTATCAATATGTTTACGGGGTTCGATTGAATTTATCTGAATATGCTCTTTTCGATAAAACGGTTGTATACCGGTATACGCGCCGTACCGAACCACTGGTTCCATTTGCTTTTAAAGAATTCCTGCCTGTTGAATTGCGGGTTTTCGTCAAGCTTGAGTTTCGCTATCATTTCCTCCAGTTGCCGGCCATTGGCGGCAAGCTCGGAGTTGTATTTCATCAATACCGTGCGGCGAACCTCCTCGAAATGCTGGATCTTGTCGAACTCCATATTCGAAGTATTGATGTTTACTTCGTACCATTTAAGCACCTTCTCTTTTATAAATTCCGACGGTATGTAACGCACCACCCTGTTCCCGGGCAGATATTTGAAACACAGCCCGATGCGTTCTATCTGGAAAAGCGATATGATGATCCTGTGAATCGCCGCGGGGCCGATATGGTAAATAAACAGGTTTCGCATTTCGTCCTGGAATTTGAAAAAGTCGCATAACTCCTGCGTCTGGGTGATAATGGTCTTGATGATATATTCCTCGTACTCGGCCCCTATGTTCCTGGATGTATCGCTTAAAAAGCGAATCATGGCCCGTTTGACGGCGCCCTCCTGTGTCGCAGCGGTTTCAGGCTCTGTGGTATAATAAAAGGAATTGGAAATATCCTCATAATCCTTGTCCAGTTTTTCCCGGTAAAGCTTCAGGATATACGGCTCCCTGGTATTCCACGAGCTTGTTCCCCTAAGCCTAAAACCGGTATCCACCTCGATCTCCGCAGGCTCCTGAATGGATTTAACCGGTACCTCGATCTTCCTGCGGGGTTCGCCTTCAGTCTGGCGAACGGAGCTTCCCAGTGGTTGTCCTCCGGTTTCAACTTCGGTTTCAAGATCGAGCGGTACATCGGCCCCCTTACGTCCGGGTCCGACGTCATCGACAAAAGCGCTGAAATTGAATATCGCCTCATATTTATAGGGCATGGATGGGTAGTATATAGTTTTATTTGAAATATCCCGTTCGATGACATCATAGTCCTCGCGCGGGATGGCCAGAAAATCGGCTATTCGATATAAGAAGCGGTCGGTCCCCTCGCAAAACCGCAGAGATGACTCGACATGCGCGTTAAGTTCGGAATAGAGGCCCTTACCCTCGACCGCCAGGTTTATCACCCCGATGCTTTTTGATAGATCGCTCCATTCCTTCCTCACCCTGCTGTTGAATTCCCTCAGCCTGAGAAAAAGTCCGGTGAGGATAAGAAAGTTCAGTTTGTTTTCCTCCTCGAATCCTTCGAAATGGAGTGGATAATCCTTTCGGGCGTTTTTAAGAAGAGAATCGAGTGAGAGTGGGTTGGTAAATTCGTCGTTAAGCCTCTCGATGTTCTCGATGAACCGGATAAACGTGTACTTGTATTTATTGATTAGCGATTGCACGTTTTCCGGCGCGCCGTATTCCGACAGTAGTCTGCGGAAGAGGGCCGTCTTTTCGATATGGAAGCTTACGGCATGGGGGGCCCCCCTGGAGAAGCCCATTATATCGTTATCGACCTCGAGACCTTTTATGCGGTCGACGAACGCCTTTTCCGAATATTCGTCCTTGCCAGAAGCCTCGATGTTGATGTCCGACTTCCTCGCCATCCTTTGTTTAAAACGAAGGCTGTCTTCCTTCGCGCCGCCGTAATCGGAGCCGCTTTCCACATCGGACAGCAGTCTGTCGAGATCGTCATCGATCATCGGAAGTCCCCGTTGACTTCTATGGTTTTACCGGTTCCAGTATTCCGCTGTCAGTCTTTACTACTCCAGCCACTTTTTCTCTTTCCGGGTGATCGCCGTTTTTTTGCGACGCTGTGTTCACCATCGGCGGAAGCTCCTCGCCCCGCATGATCAACTGTATCTCCTCGGCGTTGAGGGTTTCGCGTTCCACAAGATACTGGGCGATTTTTTCGAACCTGGACTTGTTTTGCGTTATAAGTTTGCGCGCCCTCTTCTCGCATTCCGCCAGTATCGCCTTTACCTCGTCATCTATCATCTCGGCGGTCGTTTCGCTGTAGTCGCGGTGCTGGGCTATCTCCCTGCCCAGGAATATCTGTTCGTTCTTTTTGCCGAACGTTACCATGCCAATCTTTTTACTCATCCCCCATTCGCATACCATCCTTCTGGCTATGTCCGTGGCGCGCTCGAGATCGTTACTGGACCCTGTGGTCACATCCTTGAACTTAAGCGATTCCGCCACATGCCCGCCAAAAAGCACGGTGATCTGGTTCAGCCAATAATTTCTGGAATGAAGGTGTTTCTCCTCCTTTGGAAGCTGCATCGTGAGGCCGAGGGCCCTGCCGCGCGGAATAACCGTCACCTTATGTATGGGGTCCGAACCAGTAAGAAGACCCAAAAGCGCATGGCCCGACTCGTGATAGGCGATAATTTCCTTTTCCTCGTTGGAGATGAGCATGGAGCGGCGTTCGGGCCCCATGAGCACCTTGTCCTTTGCGTCCTCGAGATCGATCATCGAAACGCGCTTTTTGCCTCGTCGCGCGGCAAGAAGGGCGCCCTCGTTGACCAGGTTTGCAAGATCCGCCCCGGTGAAACCCGGTGTTCCCCTGGCGATCACCTTGAGGTCCACTTCCCGCGAAAGCGGAATCTTTCTGGAATGGACCGCAAGTATCTTCTCGCGTCCTTTGATATCCGGCGTATCGACCACGACCTGCCGGTCGAAACGACCGGGACGGAGCAGCGCGGGATCGAGCACGTCGGGCCTGTTCGTCGCCGCGACTATAATGACCCCTTCGTTTGTTTCGAATCCGTCCATTTCGACCAATAGCTGATTGAGGGTCTGTTCGCGCTCGTCGTGTCCCCCTCCGAGCCCCGCGCCTCTCAGCCTTCCGACCGCGTCGATTTCATCGATAAAAATGATGCAGGGAGCGTTCTTTTTGCCCTGTTCGAAAAGGTCGCGCACCCTCGAGGCCCCCACCCCCACGAACATCTCAACAAAATCGGAGCCGCTTATAGAAAAGAACGGGACACCCGCTTCTCCGGCGATCGCTCTTGCGAGAAGGGTCTTACCCGTCCCGGGAGGCCCCATCAGCAGAACGCCTTTGGGTATTTTCGCGCCGATGTTCGCGAATTTCTTGGGATCTTTAAGAAAATCAATGACCTCCCCCAACTCCTCCTGGGCCTCGTCGACCCCGGCTACATCGGCGAAGGTGACCTTGTTGCGCGTTTCGGGGTTTAGACGCGCCCGGCTCTTGCCGAAGGACATGGCCTTGTTGCCGGTCGACTGAATCTGTCGTATCATGAAAAACCAAATAAGCCCGAAGAAGAACAGCCACGGGAGGAAATTCAACAACCCCTTGAGAAAAAGGTTGTCATCGGCCTCTTCCCCCTTTACCTCGACCTTCGAGGCGAGAAGGTTTTTCATCAACTCGGGATCGTCATAAGGAATGATCGTTTCGAAATGAAAGGACTTGTCGCCCTTCGTGTATACTCCGGATATCTTTTTCCCATTTACAATGGAAACCGCCTTTACCTTCTGCTCGGAAACCTTGCGCAGGAAGTCGCTGTATTGAAGGGCTTCCACCCGGGGTTTTGTTGTGTCGTTCATTTTAAAGATCGCGATCGCCAGGACAACTATCAGCAATAAAAGCGCGATCTGTTTTCCTGTCTTGTTCATTTGGCACTCCTCATAGCGCGCGGCCGTAGAGCGCGACTCTGTTTTATTCTCCGGTATGCCCCTATGGCCGGGCTGCCGGCGGACAAACTGCCTTCGTCTTCCGGTCTAAAGACTATCTGTAATTATTGGAACGGGCCGTATTTGAGGCGTTACCCGCTGTAATCCCCGGCGGATCATTGAAGCCGTTTATCCCCCCAGCCCGGTATATGGCAAGTATTTTTTGGGACTTCTCCGTAATCATGAAATCGACCCCTACCCTATTTGTCGCACCAGGCATAAATCCTGTCATCACTCCAGCCGTTTTGCCGTTTGCCTCCACGATCGGTATAGAATCGCGGAGCCTCGCTGGGATTTTCAAATCGATCATAAGATCTTTTATCTTTCTGGTGCCGAATCCTAACTTTATACGATCTCCCTTCACCCTGTTTCTCAGTATAATATAATCCACATTCTCCGGTAAAGCCAAAAAAAGCCCCGGGCCGTTTCGCCCTTCTTCGAGGAAGCGGGAATATTCGACCACACTGATGTCCATTGAAATTCCACATTCCGCGATGTCGAGGCGAAGGGGCCATGCGCTTACGCCTATGATGTCCACACAATATTTCCACGCAGGGCTCTTCGATCGGCCTCCAATGGCGTGGCCTATGCAGATGGTCGAGCCTCGGCCAACACGTTCATAATGGATATAAAGATCTGAGCCCGCCTTCACGGTTAACGTAGATTTACACGAACGATATGCCCGGAGCGCCTCTTCAATTATAGCGCGGGAAATATACATTCCAAAATGGTCGCGTATGGCGGTTATCAGGGCATGTCGGATGATGCTCTCGTCATTGTCGAGCTCCTCCGGACGGATGACCACTCTTCCGTCCTCAACCGTAAACGCTTTTCCGTATGCTTTTGCGAGAAGCCGCCCGATTAGCAACTGGTTTTCAGTTGCAAGAACCGAGAGCCGATTGAGCGCCTCCTCTGCGGCCCCGAACCTGCGCGCGGTAAAAGGAAGTAGTTCGTTCCTGATAAAATTTCGCAGAAATCGGGAATCCGCGTTACTTCCATCCTCCCGCCATTCCAGCTCGTTTTCACGAAGGTACGCGTATATCTCTTCACTGTTAAGGCCGAGAAGCGGGCGTATAAAAATGCCTCTAATCGGATCGATGCCCCGCAGTCCGTGGATACCGGTTCCGCGAAGAATTCGCATCAGTACGGTCTCGGAATTGTCGCTCAGGGTGTGGGCTGTCGCTATTCGTGTCCAGGAATCGGAGCGTGCGATCCTCGCAAGCATCTCATATCTCCGTTCCCGCGAGTATTCCTCGAAGGATTTGCCTCGGGGCCTCATGGTGCAATCGAGCCTTTCGGCATATAGCCGAATCCCCTTCAACCCGGCGAGGTCCGTCACGAAGGCCTCATCTCCGTCGGAATCCGCGCCCCGTGCAAGATGATTTAGATGAAAAACACCGAGTGTAAGCGACATCTGTCCGGCAAGTTTGCACATTATGTCCAGCAGCGCCATGGAATCCTTGCCCGCGGAGAGAGAAAGAAGCAGGCGGTCCCTCTTTTCGAGCATTCCATGCTCGAGGATAAACTCTCCCACCCGCTGTACGATGGCGTCGCTCATTTTCATCATCCTGGTAATTTGATTTAATCTTCCCCATGACGTCGCGTATATTTCCAGCAATTTATTATAACACCGAGAAGAGCTCGCCCAGGGTAGCGAAAAATGATTGCTTTTGCCCGAAAACCGGGGAATGGTAGGCCCATACGATGAAGTTGCACCGAACGATTTATCGGAGAGAGCGCATGGATTCCATAATAAAGGACCGAATTGACGAATGGACAAGGCCTCCATTCGATGAAGAGACAAGAAAAGAGATAAAGCGCCTCGTCGACGCCAAGGACCACAGGGAGCTGGAAGACCGCTTCCACGCCATGCTCGAATTCGGGACCGGTGGCCTCAGGGGCGTTATCGGCGCGGGCACTAACCGAATGAACGTGTATACCGTCGGTATGGCGACCCAGGGGCTCGCCAACTATATCCTGGCCCGTGGAAAGCGGGAAAACGGCGTGGTCATAGCCCGTGATTCACGCAGGATGTCCGATACCTTTTCAAGGGAGGTCGCCTGCATTCTTGCCGGTAACGGCATCCGCGCCTATTTTTTCAACGACATCACTCCCACTCCTCTCTGTTCGTTCGCCATTCGAGACCTAAAGGCCGTCTCGGGCATAGTAATCACCGCAAGCCACAATCCCCCGGAATACAACGGATACAAGGTCTACTGGGAGGACGGAGGGCAGGTCGTCCCCCCGGTCGACGGGGAAATCATCGATGAGGTAAGGATGATTCATTCAATCGACGCGATAAAACGAGTTGATTTCGATGAGGGGGTACGCGCCGGGCTGATCACGATCATAGGGGATGATATCATTCAGAATTACCTCTCCCGCCTCGAGAGGAAGGCCCTCCGCGCGGTTAAGCCGTCGGAAACGGCCATCGTCTACACCCCGCTCCACGGTACCGGATACAGGATCATTCCGGCGGTCTTGCGGCATTTCGGGTTTACCAATCTTTTCCCTGTCGAATCGCAATCGAGACCCGACGGCAATTTCCCCACGGTCCGCTCCCCCAATCCCGAGGAACGCGACGCTCTTGCACTCGCCCTCGATCTGGCGCGCAAGGTGGACGCCGACATAATTCTCGCCACCGACCCCGATGCCGACCGCATGGGGGTCGGGATTAGGAACCCATACGGGGATTACGACCTCATCAACGGCAACCAGATCGGCACAATGCTCGAATACTATCTGCTGGACCGCCTGACCCAAAAGGGCGCCCTTCCGGCCAACGCGGCCGTGGTTAAAACCATTGTCACTACCGATCTCCAGGATGTCATCGCCCGGAGCTATAATTGCGCGATCGATAACGTACTGACCGGTTTTAAATGGATCGCCATGAAAATGAGGGAATACGAGGCCTCGGGCGAGAGGTCGTTCGTTTTCGGAGGTGAGGAAAGCTACGGATATCTCCCCCTCGATTTCGTCCGCGACAAGGACGCTATAAGCTCCTGCTACTATTTCGCCGAAATGGCCGATTGGCTCTCCGGGCGCGGAAGCACTCTGTACGAATACCTCAACTCGATATATCTCAAGTATGGTCTTTATCTGGAGGACCTTCACTCCATGACCATGAAAGGCATCGACGGGATGGAGAGGATCCGCTCGATCATGGAATCATTCCGCGGCAAGGCGCCCGCCGAGTTCGGCGGCGTTAGTGTGTCCCGCATATCGGATTATCTTACGCTTCTGGAAACCGGAGTATCTGACGGAATTGCCTCCCCCATACAGGGGATACCGTCCTCGGATGTGCTGCAGTTTTTTCTGGAGGACGGGTCTAAAATCACCATGAGGCCCTCCGGCACCGAGCCCAAGATCAAGTTTTATTTCAGCGTTAACGCACGGGTGGGCATGGACGAGCTGGAGGTCGCCAAGGCGGCGCTTCGAAAGCGCATCGAGGCTTTCAAAACCGATCTCGCCTCGAAGGTAAACGCCGTGTAACGGCTGAAAGTATCTCAGACTCCCTGGCGCGCATGGCTTCCGCTTCTTCCTTCGTTCGTTCGTGATCGTAGCCGGCCAGGTGCAGAATGCCGTGGACCAGCAGCCTCATGAGCTCCCCGGCCGGAGTCGCCCCGAATCGAACAGCCTGTTCGGCGGCGCGTTCGAGCGAGATATAGACATCGCCGACTTCCTCAGGCGCGCCCCTTGCGGCCGGAAAAGGATTCTCCCTGTACGCGAAAGAGATGACGTCCGTCGGCCTGTTCTTCTTTCTATATTCGCTGTTTATTCTTCGGATCCCCTCGTCGTCGGTAAGGATGATGGATATCGCGGCATCCGTTATGCCGGCCATCAGGCATATAAGCCCGGCGGAGCTTTTAACGCGGCGGCCGCTTATGCCGTCGAAGGGAAGCTTAGCCCTTCCCTCGAGGAAAAGGCTAACGCTCGTCTTCTCGGTTCTGGACCTTTTCCTCAAGCTTTTGGACCTCCTCGTTATCCGGGTATTCGATCCTTGTATGGAAAATGCCGTTTAGTATCCGCATGAAGGCCCTCTGTATCTTGTTGAGGTCCGACATCGTCAGATCGGAGTATTCGAACTCATCGTCGTTCAGCTTGTTATATATTATTTTCTTGACCAATGACTCGAGCTTTACGGTCGTAGGGTCCTGGAGTGATCTCGAAGCGGCCTCCACCGCGTCGGCCAGCATGACAACCGCTGTCTCCCTCGACTGTGGTTTCGGGCCCGGATACTGGAAGTCCGCCCTGCTTATGACGCCGGCATCCCCGGACGTATCGGCCTCCTCGAGGGCCTGATGATAGAAATAGGTCATCATTGTCGTTCCATGATGTTCGCGTATGAAGCCTTCCACCTGCTCCGGCAGTCGGTTTTTTCGGGCGAGCGCCAGCCCCTTTTCGACATGCGAGATAATCAATCGAGAATACTCCGCCGGCGCGAGGGATCTGGCCCTTTTATCGGTGATCTTGTTTTCTATGTAAACGCCGGCGTCCTCTATCTTGCCTATATCGTGATAGTACCCTCCGACCCGCGCGAGCAGATAATTGGCTCCAATATCCTTGCATGCGGCTTCGGCCATGTTCGCCACCATAAGCGAATGGTTGTACGTGCCCGGCGCCTTTATTAGCATGCGCCTGAAAATAGGAGCGTTGAGGTCGGAAAGCTCGAGCAGATTGAACTTTGTCGTTATGCCGAAAAGGTTCTCGAACAGCGGGAAGACCCCGAGCACCAGGATCGAGTTGATTATGCCGTTCGCAAGCGAAAGCTCGATGTTTCTCAGCGTATCGTAAATCGAATAGTCTTCCATAAGGCATACGCCGATAACCACCACGGAATTGATAAGGCCGAGGATCAGCCCGCCGCGCAGGAAATCGGTCCTTCGTTCTACATTCGAGAGGACGAAAACGCCCAGTATGGCAGAGCTGAACGCGGTAACGATAACCACCAGAGAGCCGTTGCTCACGACAAATGAGAAAAAAATGAGATAAAGCCCTATGATGATCGCGATAAATATGTTAAACAGCGTCGCGACTATCATGGTTACCGCGGAAATCGGCAGATAGAGGGCGAAGATAATGCTGGAATTGAGAATATTGTCGGTTCGCGAAAGGAAAAAAGTATATATGATGAACACCACGACGATGGAGAATATGATCATCGGCGCCTTGCGGTCCGGTAGAAGCCTAGAATGGTATTCGAGAAGAAAATAACCGAACACAAAAAGAAAGGAGGCCTGAAGTAGGAGTACGCCAAGTATGTAGTTTATCCGCGTTGAGGACGCGTACGTATTGAGTATATTGATCTTGTTCAGGGTCTCCGTCGTTATGGTGTCCCCTTCCCGCACTATGGTCTGCCCTTTTTTAAGCACCCCCGTAACGGGCTTAGCGTTTCTGACCGCTTCCTCGATTCTACGCTTGGTCTCTTCTCCATTAAAAAAAAGGTTGGGTTTTAAAAGTGTTCTCACAATTGAAACGACCATCGCCAGGTCTTCCCTGTTGCGCCGTTGCGCCAGCGCTCCGGAAACAGCCGGTATTTCCGAGTATACCTCCGCGAGGGTCTTGAGATCCTCCAGGCCCCTGGATGTCTCGTCAGCGGGCTGGGGGCTGTTTATAACCCTGACAATCGCGTTTCTGTTCGCTATCGACAGGGGGTTCGAGTAGGGCGCGGGCATCACTCCGTTATCGAGAATATGAATGATTGTCTTTTTTATATCCTGGCGTTTTTCAGGGGTATGCTGGCTTCGCAGCAGCTCGTAAAGGGCCCTGTCGTCATACTGGGGGAATTTGGGAAGCTTCGCCTTGAGGGTTATCAATTGGAAAGTCCTGTCCTCGGAGCCGGTAGGCGGTATTTCATGCAGAGTAATATCGATGCAATCGAAAAGAACATCCACGTACCGCAGACTTTCTATCAGGACGGAGTGGTCCCTATCGAAAACGAGCGGAACCGATTCCGCGACCCTGCCTTTTTCCGCCCGTGTTTCGGATTCTATCTCGAATATGATGTCGCTTGGAACGCGTACGTCCTCGCGGGCTATGTCGCCTATGCCGTAATTATGGGTTTTACCAACAACATTTATTGAGAGAAGCGCCGTCGAGATCACTATTATCCCGAGGATGAGAAACAATGACAGCCGCACATTGCGGTTTCCCATCGCGGCATTGATGGTACGGCTGAAGATTTTAACCGTGGTAAACATAATTTATTCAGGGACACAGGTCGTGAGTACTAACTCAGCCTTTCTGTCCTTTCTTTTCGGCATGATCGTACGCGGCCACTATTTTCTCGACGACGGGATGCCTGCAAATATCCTCCCGTCCGAACTCGACAAACGCGATCTCCTCAAGTCTTCCTAAAATTTTCATCGCGTTTACAAGGCCCGAATTCCGCGGCTTTTCGATATCTATCTGCGTAACATCACCGGAAACAACAATCCTCGAATTGTTGCCAAGCCTGGTAAGGAACATCTTCATCTGCGAGACCGTGGTATTTTGTCCCTCGTCGAGAATGATAAAAGCCCTGTTAAGGGTCCTCCCCCGCATGTACGCGAGAGGGGCTATCTCTATGGTGCCCTTCTCGATTAATTTTGAAACCTTTTCGAACGAAAGAAGGTCAAACAGCGCGTCGTACAACGGCCGAAGGTATGGATTTATTTTTTGAATCAGGTCGCCCGGCAGAAAGCCGAGGCTCTCCCCGGCTTCCACCGCGGGCCTTGTCAGGATGATGCGCTCGACCCTTCCGGCAAGAAGATGCCCCAGCGCCACGGCAACCGCCAGGTATGTTTTCCCCGTTCCCGCGGGGCCGACCGCGAAGGTGATGGGGTTTTTATTGATCGCCGAAACATATCTGGCCTGATTAAGGGTCCTTGGCGAAATGGTCTTTCCGGTTTCCGGAATCGATATTTTCAGCCTGCTTAGCTCGTCGGTATCGATATTTCCACCTGCCGCTATCGTCGTTGCGAGATAGCGAATGTCGAAATCGTCGAACTCGTAGGCCTTGTCCTTCATCTGGAGGTAGTCCCCCATCAGATGCAAGAGCCTATTGGCCTTCTCTGTCCCGGGTCCCGTCGAGCTTATAATCAGGGTATTACCCCTCGGGATTATACGCACATCGAGTATTTTCTCGATGGCAACGAGGTTTTTGTCCCTCAGACCGCAAATCCTCCGGTAAAGCGAGGAATCGTCAATTTCGAAACGGCTCTCTACGGCGTTTTCGACCATATGCTACTTGTCGACCACCTTTATGTAGAGTTCCCTTAACTGGGCAGGCGATACGGGAGATGGCGCGTCGCTCATCATGCACTGTCCCTTCTGGGTTTTCGGAAATGGGATGACGTCCCGTATGGAATTTCGCCTGAGGAGCAGCATTATTATCCGGTCAAGGCCGAGCGCGATTCCGCCATGGGGCGGCGCCCCATATTTAAGGGCCTCGAGAAGGAAGGAAAATTTTATTTTTGCGTCCTCCTCTGATATGCCGAGCACTTCGAACATCTTCTTCTGAACGTCGGTATTGTGGATTCTAATGGAGCCGCCCCCTATCTCGACGCCGTTTAAAACGATATCATAAGCCTGCGCTTTGATCGTATTTATATTCTCCGGGGTCAGGGTATCGAGCAGAGCGACATGTTCCTCTCTTGGCGCGGTGAACATGTGATGTTTCGCGTAATACCTCCGCTCCTCCTCATCGTACTCGAGGAGGGGAAAATCGAGCACCCAGAGGAAATTAAACCTGCTTTCGTCGATCAGGTTGAGGTCCCTTCCGATCTTCAATCTCAGATTCGCCAGGGTGTCGTTGACGATACCCTCCCTGTCGGAGCCGAAGAAGACGATCATTACGCCCTTTAAGTCGAGCTTTTTCGAAAGCGCCATGCGTTCCGATTCGCTCAAGAATTTCGATATTCCCCCTTCGAAGTCACCTTCGCGATACCTGACATACGGCAGTCCCTTGGCGCGGAATGTTTTAACGTATTCGGTATAATCGTCCGCCATTTTACGCGATATGGCGCCGTCGTCCGGTACCGGCAGGCATTTGATAATACCGCCTGAGGCAAGGGCCGCGCTGAATACATTGAAAGAGGCGCCCTTGAAGATATCGCCGCAATCGACAAGTTCAAGGCCGAATCGGGTGTCCGGGGCGTCCTTTCCGTACCGTGTCATCGCCTCGTCGTAGCTAATGCGCGGGAATGGCAACTCCACCTCGAGGCCGATCGTAGCCCTTAGCATTTCCGCTATAAGACCCTCTATTACCCCAATTACCGTTTCGCGGGTAACGAATGACAGCTCGAGATCGACCTGGGTGAATTCGGGCTGGCGGTCGTTTCTCAGGTCCTCGTCCCGGAAGCATTTCACGACCTGGAAGTACCTGTCGAAACCCGAAACCATAAGGATCTGCTTAAAGAGCTGCGGCGACTGCGGAAGCGCGTAGAACATGCCCCTGCTGATGCGGCTTGGAACCAGGAAGTCCCGCGCGCCCTCGGGCGTCGATTTGTTTAGTATGGGCGTTTCTATCTCGATGAATCTGTTGGCCGAAAGGTATCGCCGTATCACCTGGGTGGCCCGGTGCCGGGCCAGTATCGTCTCACGCATCTCCTCGCGCCTTAGATCCAGGTATCGGTACTGCAGCCTCAGCTCCTCGTTTATCGAATTGCGCGTATCCAGCGGGAACGGTGGGGTCAGCGAGGAGTTGAGCACCTCGATGTAATCGGCCTCCACCTCGAGCGCGCCTGTGGCAAGGGATGGATTCACCGTTTCGGCAGAGCGGCGCCGCACGGTACCCTCAACTCTCAGACAGAACTCATTTCGGACCGTTTCCGCAATGGCCGCAATGTCCGGCGACCTTGACGAGTCTATGACGATCTGGACAATCCCGGAAACGTCGCGCAGTTCCAGGAATATTATCCCGCCCAGATCTCTTTTCTTATCCACCCAGCCTCCAAGCTGGATGCGTTCGCCGCTCTGCGAATCGGACACTTCGCCGCAATAGGTTCTTTGGGTGAACATCTCGTATCCTTACAAAGGCATGATGAACGAAATAAAACGTATCTACATACGTTTTCCAGCAAGTCATTTGTCAAGCTGAAAAAGAAAGCACACCGAAACCGGTCATTCGAACATTTTTTTTCTTACCATGTCGCAAAAACCTCGCATGGACGCCGAGTCGGGTTTGAAATTCAATGCGGAGACGGCATCATCGAGCGCCCTGGCGAAATCGCCCAGTTCGTACCACGATAGCGCCCTGCTGTAATAGGATTCCGACTGGTAGGGGTTGATCGATATCGACATGGTAAAATCGTCGATTGCCATCCCGTAATCCCCCGTCATTCTTCTGCACAGCCCCCTGTAATTGAAGGCCCTGAAATTAGTGGCGTCCAGCTCGACGGCCCGGGTAAAATCCTCAATGGCCTCCTCATAGCCCGCCTGGGACAGATATGCCATGCCGCGGTGATTATGAATGATCGACCGTACGCTGTCCGTGCTCTCCGACTCCAGAAGGCGGGAGTACAGGGATATCGCCCTTGCGTATCCACCTTCGTTGTGGGCCGTTATCGCCTTGAGGAGTATATTATCTATAGTGTCCTCCGGCATGGAGTCCGATTGAGGCGCGGGGGCGATTTCACCTGGGGAAAGCGGACCTTCCGTGAGGACAGCCGATGGCGATGTAACGCCAGTCTTTTCATAAATGGCGTTCCTTCTCTTCCTCAATTCCATCTGCAGGGAGCGCTGATAATCTCGTATCTCCTGAAATATGATGTCCGCTAGCGTCAAATTGGCGTTAAGCGCCGCGAGCTTGCGTTTTAAAGGAAGATCGAACGGAGTGAATTCGGCCTTGTACACGAGTTCATGTTCCACCTCGGACCAGGCATCCTGAAGTATTGTGGAAAGCTGTATTTCACAGAAGGACAGCTTATCGTCACCGGTTTCGTCCGAGTATCCATCCATTTTCAGCATTAGGTGGGTGGCCTCGTATCCAAATTCGCGGAATGAGTGCTTTATCCCCTTCTTCTCGGCCGCGGATATCGGAAACGACTCCCTCAGCACCCTCTCTGCGGCCTCGATGTCTTCAAGAAACGGGAAAATCACCCTCACTCCAAGGATATCGGTAATGGCCTCCACATCCCAACCGCCGTGGTTCTGTCGCATCTTGCGAAGCATCTTGTTAAAATAGCTATCGAAGGATTTTACCCTGTATTTGATCGTCGGATTGAGGCCCTTCCCAAGGAGGGTGTTTTTGATATCGAGGGCGATTCGTGAGAGCACGGCCTCGTACGAAGGCGCAAGCCTCGAATACCACTCACTGATCTTGGCCCTGTCCGGAATTCCTTTTTTCCTGTTCATGTCCGCAAACCCTTCAGGCGATTCCCCTCCCCGGAAAAAGGCATAACGGGTGCGATGCCTCGAGCTTCGCCATCATGAAAGCAAAACCCTGGTGCAATCGCAGGAACTTAATGCGTCCGCATCCCTCGGCTTTACAAACATACTTTCGCGCGGGGCACTTCCCGAAGACGCATAGCCGCCCCAGATAGGCTCCATCCGGGTAATTGAGGATGAAGACGTCCACCTGATGGTGAGCCACCCCGATACCCTTTTCGACCAGCAGTTCCGAAAGCGCGGCGAGTCTCGCACTGCGCAGATCGTCTATCGAGCGAACATCGTCGATCCACACGGCAAGGTCGATATCCGCGCAGGCGTGATAGACCTCAACGCAGGTGAGGTCATTTCGTCCACGCAGATATCTCTCCTTGAATGGGGGGGCCGCAACCGACCCGAACAATACGATCCTGTGGACAGCGGGAATGGATGAATATGCCCTAACGACGTATTCCGCGGCGATGGAAAAATTCTGCCTGCGCCTGAGGTTGTCGGCGTTTACTCGGTCTATTTCCGCTTGCGACGGCTCCTGCCCCTCCCACAGGAAGGAGATCCCGCCGGAATCGCTGTTTTCTTTGCTGCCGTTCGTCATGGCCCGCATCTATCCGCCTGGGCGGATAAGGATCTCGATAATTTCCGGGATGGTCCCCACCCTGACCGGCGGCCCCCAGGTTCCGAAGCCGCTCGAAACCAGTATATGGGTATTTCCCTTCTTTTTATATCCGTAGCTTAGTTCGTAAATCGCGCCGGTTATCAGATTGAAGGGCCATAGTTGTCCGTGATGCGTATGGCCCGAGATCTGAAGGTCCACCCCGTTCCTCTCAGCCTCCTCGAGATGAAAGGGCTGATGGTCCAACAGTACAATCGGCCTCTTTCTGTCGACGTGCGCCAGAATCTCGCCAAGGTCTTTTCTGCGCTCGCCCTTAAAAGCCGCGATGCTTCTGTCCTCGCGCCCCGCCACGTAAAACAGTCCCCCTACTAGCGCCAGGCTGTCGCGAAGCATATGTATGCCGTGGTCTTCAAGGTATCCCACCGCCTCGTCGACTCCTCCGATATACTCATGATTGCCCGTTACGGCATAAACCCCGTATCTGGCGCTTAGTCCCTTGAGTGTTTCCCCAAGATTCTGCTCTATTACAGGGGCGAGGTCCTCGTCGAGAATATCACCCGCAAGGAGTATTGCGTCAGGCGACATGCGGTTGATCTCATCCACCAGGCGTTCGAGCCTGGAGTTGCCGATAAGGACTCCAAGGTGAATATCAGAGGCCACGGCGAGGCGGATGCCTTCCGGCGGAAGTTTTTTATCATCCAGCCTTATTTCGAGCTTTTTCAGCCTCGGCGCGGCCGCATTGAGATATCCGGCGGCGACAATCCCGGCGGTCGATAACGCGACGGCGCAGGCCGCGATGATTTTTACGTTCATCCGCCCGTGAAGCATGTAATCAGAAACCGCAGGGATATAGCTTCCGGCCGCCATGAGAGCGTCAACGGCGAGAAATCCGATAAAAAGATAGGTCATGATGGCGAACCAGAAGGAGCCTATGAATATCGCGGCGTCGCTTGCCGCGCAGACCGTATACCGCTCCAATACCCTTCCGCCAATATACGCAAAGGCCACCAGCACAAACAGAACGGCATAAACCGGCCGGCTGGCGGACCCGCGCGGTAGAAGCTGCCAGCCCTTGAAAAAAATATAATAGTTGATGGCGCCGTACAGCAGTAGAAAAATCGAAAAAAATATATAAAAATTTATGGTTCGCATCTTAAATTTACCAGTTTCAGTATATCCCGCCCGTGAAGTTTCTTCGATAAAACGAGACCCCTCCCCGCTCCGGGGGAGAGGTCATTGGGCGAACGGTTTGGAAACAGGCCGCCCTACTTCTTTCCTACCCTGGGGATGACTACGATGTCGACCCGCCGGTTGAGGGCCCGGTTTGCGGCTGTATCGTTGGACACTATCGGATTGTACTCTCCGTATCCGGCCGCGGAGAACCGCGCCTGATTCAGTTTGCGGTCCTGATTGAGCACGAAATTCAGCACGGCAAGGGCCCTCTCGACGGACAACTGCCAGTTGTCCCTGAACTGACGGGTCTTGATGGGCACGTTGTCAGTGTGCCCCTCCACGACGATGTTGTATTCCGGAAAATCCCCCAGGATCTTGGTTATTTTCTGGAGCGCCGGGAGGATATCCTTTTTAAGTTCCGCGGAACCCGAATCGAATGATATGCGGTCGTCGATGTTGATAATAAGCTTGTCATGGAAGCGCTTGAGGCGTATCTCCCCTTTGCGTATTTCATCGGCCAGTTGTTTTTCAAGCTCGTCGGCCTGCATCTTCATCCTGTCGAGTTCGTCCTGCTGGGCCTTTGTAAGTTTCTTCAGGCCGGCCATCTCGTCGCTCAGGTTCGCTATTGACGCCCTCATGTCCGCAATTCGGGCCTCATACGACTTTCTAAGCTCGTCCAACTCCTTTATTCGCCTTTCCCTTTCCTCCTGGAGCTCCTGTCGCAGTTTGGCGAGTTCGGACTCATAGCGCGCCTGCATCTTTTTGCTTTCCTCGACGAGGTCCTTTTCGCGGTCGCTCCCCTTCCTCTGCAGGGCATCTATTGTAGCCTGGAGCTCTTTCACCCTCGACTCGCAGAGGCTGTTGTCCTTTTCCCGCTGCTTGTTGCATGCCTCGATTTCTCCGTTGAGCTTCTCGATTCGACGCTCGAGGTCTTTTATGGCAGTCTCCATATTCGCCTTTTCGTTGGCGAACTGCCGCTGGACGCTTTTAAGCTCCAGCTCCACAGCGATCTTTTCGTTGTAAAGGTTCTTGTAGTCGCTTGTCCACTTGAACAGCTGGGCATGCGCGGTCCCCGCCATAAGGATTGAAGTGAACAGGAGCGCGCCGGCCCCTGTAAGAGTCTTTCTTTTCATAGTATTGGCTCCGTGATGTGACGCGTTCAATTGCCGTATCCCGACTCATTGAGCTTCGTTTCGACCGCCTTGAAGGCATCGGTTTTCTTTAAATGGTACTGCCTGGCCTGCGTCGCTTTTTCCCTTCTCGACTCGAGGTACTTTTCATATTCTGAGACGTCGATTCGCGCCTTGTCGTCTTTTTGGCCGGTCTTGGGGTCCACCGGCGCCTCTCCCATTGTCCTGTCCTGGTACGCACGGGCGATTTTAGCCTTCTCGAAATTCAATTCCGCAATTTGCGCCGCAAGCTCCGCCTCCTTGAGTTCTATACCGGACTTCTCGTAATCCTGGCGGGCCTGAAGGTACTCCTGGTTTATTTTTTCAAGATTTATCTTCCGCTGGTTATCCACCATAGCCTTCTCGACTTCCGCCAGGGCCTTTGTATCGTTGGATATGGCATACAGTTTTTTCTTCTCCTCAAGCAGGGCTTTCTCCTTTTCGAGGCTCGATATCTCCTTGCCGCTCACTATCTCCCTCTGAGAGGTTATCTTTAGGGATTCCTTGATTTTATTGTTCTCCTGATTGATGAGTACGATATCGTCTTCGATTTTGGCGAGTTTCTTTTCATCCGTCGCTGTCTTTTCAACCAGAAGGGTGTCCTTGACAGGCGCCGGCATCGAGGCGAAACACCCGGAAAGCCCGATTATCGCGCATACGACAGGAACGATCAGCTTTTTCATGATTCTCATCCTTAAATCTGAAATTTTACTATGCCGTCCCGGCGTCGGGAACCGGCGCTCGAGCCGGCCGGGATCGAATGATGATCCGCGTTATATCATGAAGCGTAACCGGCGGTTTGATTTTATCCCCAATACACTCACCCATGGAACACCCCGGCCCCGCCGTTAATGGGAACGGGGCCGGTCGCCGGCCAATGATTAAATGTGCTTGAATATTTTTAAAATGTCAATGTAATTATTGCCTCTTGCGACAACCCCCCATAAAAACTCGCGGGGACTTTAACCGTCCCTATTCCGCCCCCCGATGAGCCCGGACGCCCTTTGGCGCCTCCGGCGATCGACCCTTGGAAGCGAAGCCCATTTCGGCCGGGTCTTGTCACTCAAAATAAAATGAACCTTTTTCCATACTGTAAGAATTGGCCTCGATATGCCGTCGTGACTATCCCATGCGAGTAATTCGCCTGCTTCCATACGAGTAGATATTAATAAATTTTGTGTGGTATGACTTCGAAACCGGCATAAGAGTCACATGGATATTTATCTTGACATGTTCACTTACATTTGATACTCATATAACTCTCAAACTTTAATCAACGGTGGTGCCGAGATGGAAGAGATAATAACCGAAGTTAGGGTGTTTCCCAAAGAGAACCTTGGCAAAACGCTCGGATTCGCCAATATCACCATACTGGACAGGTTCGTAGTAAAGAACCTCAGGATAGTACAGGGGGATAAGGGCATTTTTATCGGCATGCCTTCGAACAAGCGGAAAAACGGGGAGTTTATAGACCTGTTCTTTCCGATCACCCAGGACGCGCGCGATTTAATCACAAACGCGATCCTCGCGAAATACCAGGAGGTCGCGGCGGAACAACCACAGGCCGGAAAGGTCTCCTGAGGCATCCGGCCGGCGGGCAACCGCCGGCACGGGGTGGAAGGACCGTCAATCCTCCCTTCTCATCCTCGACATGAAGCTGTTCACGAAGTTCGTCATGCGCGCGAGCACAAGGGCGCTTATAATCACGTCGATCAATACCGGCAGCGCCATACCCGTTTTTCTGAATACGCTGAGGACTTCCACCTTATAACACAGCAGGAAGCTCACGATAATGATTATTCCGTCCCTGGTGGCGACAACGGGCCTTCTGGAGCCCACATCCCGAAGCGATGACATCGAGAAGAGCGCCATGACCGCCGCCTCTATTATGATCGAAACGACAAAAAGATTGATGATGTTCTGAACAAGCACCTCTATGTTCATTGTCGAGACCTCCCTGTTTCGCGCCCCGGGCGAGAGCCGCCGGGTCCACTCCCTTATCGTGGCATATACTATACAAATACTCGCGAAAGTTCAAGGATTTTATTTGCTGTTGACGAGCTGTTCTGAAAATGCAAAAATGCCCCCGAAGCGACCGTGTTTGCCCGGAGCCCTGGACATCGAATAAAGAGATCGCGATGAACCTTAAAACGATACTCGCCCTATTGTTCGTATTGGCAATTCTTGGCGCCATTGCCATCCAATACGATTTTTTCATGAATTCAGCCAACAATCCGTTCATCCAGACGGCCATTGTCAATACCAACTCCAGCTATCCAGACGGACCGGTTTGGATGAACAAAGCCCTATATTATGCCGAATATAGCGCCGACCGTATCGTTTGCCGCGACGGCCGCGGAAATACTGTATTCTGGAAGGAATCGGGATGTGGCCCGAGGGCGCTGGCGCGCTTCAATGGCACGCTTTTGGTCGCCTGCCGCGATTCCGCCTCTCTGGTTCATTTGAATTTATCTGGTGAGGCTATTTCGAGAATCCCGGCCGATCGGGACGGCGCGCCGCTGGAGAGGCCGATCGATATGGCTCCGGACACCGCAGGCGGCCTGTATTTTATTACGGAAGATCCGGTAAAAAAAACCAAAAGGACGGGCGGATCGATATATTATCTCGATCGAAAGGGAGCCGCCCGTAAAACTGGCGTCTCCATAAGATCGGCCGGCGGCATTGCCCTAACAGGTGACGGCCGAAGCCTTCTCGTGAGTGAAAGGGACGCGAACATCGTACTGCGCTATGACGTGGAGGCCCCGGGAAGGCTGTCCGGCAGGCGGCTCTTCGTTCGCCTGTCAGATGTTACAGCCCCCCCCAGTGATACGGGTCGCGATGCCGGTCCGGACGCTCTTGCCGTTGATTCCGGCGGTACCGTCTTTATATGCCATTCGGGGGCTTCGCGGATACTGCTGCTTTCGGAAACCGGGACCCTGCTCCAGGTGATAAAAACCTCGCTTCCCTATGTGAACGGAATTGCCTTCGGGCGTCTCGACAATGTAGCTTATATTACGGCCATATCCAGCCTCAGAGAACCGCCGTATAACGGAGCGGTTTTCGAGTTTACCAGAAAACGCGTCCGCAGGCCCGCGCCGTAAACACCCGCTGTCACCGGACGCCGCCCCCCCCACAGGTCAAGCGAACCTCTTGACGAGCAGCACCTGGTTTCCCCGCCTGTTGTAGGTTATTTCGTCGAACACGTTCATGGCCATGGTTATGCCGCGTCCGTGCGCCAGCATCTCCGAATTGACCTTGTTTCTAATTCTGTCGAGCATTGTGGAATGGTCGAACCCCTCGCCCATATCGGTTATTTTATAGGCCACCCTCTCCGGGGTAAGCGATAATTCTATACCGACCTTCCTCCCCTGGTATTTGGGGACATGCTGCCTGGCCGCGACAAACTCCATGTAGTTGTCGCTCATCACCTCTATCGATTTTTCCTCGAAGCTTATTTCGAGATTTCCGTGTTCGATCGCGTTTATGATCATCTCCCGCAGGCCTATTCGAAGCAGGTTGACCTTTGGGGTGTCCATGTACCGAGCGACATTGCGGACCAGTCTGTAGCTGAGATCGTCGGCGGTCCTAAGGTAATTCCCTATCTCGAAACTCTGACGCTCGGAAATGAAATACTGCAGAAGGGAATCCTCGGCAGCGGTAGCCGCCCTGCCAAGCACCTCGTTCCTCCCTTCCATTGTAATGAACTCAAGCTTCACATTGAATTCCATGGGTTCGGCCGCAAACGCGGATTTCAGCTTTAGCTTTATTTCCAAAGGAACCCGGTTTTCCATGAATTCATCCAGCCTCCTCTCGACAAGGCGGATCATGACGCTCTTTTCCTCGGGGTCCTCAAAAATCAAATCCTGGAATTTTATGGACCCCAGATCGGCGGCCTGGATTCCCAACAGTTTCATAAACGCCCTGTTGGCGGTGAGGAATGACCAGTCCTCGGCGAGCGAAAAGATGCCCTCCTTGGTGCCCTCAACCAGCAGGCGGTATTTCTCCTCGGACAGGCCTATCGTCCGGTTGGCCGCGTCGAGCTCGTACAGCTTTCTTTCGAGATCGGTATTAAGTTTTTCGACCTTGCCGTGCAGGAAAATGAAGCGATTGGCGAGGATCAGGGCGTTGCCGACTACGAAAAAGAAGAAACCATAACGTGTCAGCACCAGATCCAATGAGAGGAAAACCGCGTCGATGATATCGAACATGGTAGTTGCAAAGAGCACTATCACTCCCAGCAATATATTCCCAGGCACCGTTCCGATAAGGGCCTTCCGGATCGATTCCGAATACGGCAGTGGACCGTCTTGTGATTTATTCCGAGTTTTACGAACCTCGAGGATAAAGCTTTTGCCGATTGTAATTATAAAATAGTACAGAAGCGGCGCAAGCACGGTAGCCTGCCATATTCGGAGCACATCATGGGAAAACGGCAACGGGGAAAAGGGTACGAGTATAATAAGGAGAGCGCAAAGAGCGCCGTATGCCTTGGTGACTATGCTCAATGATTGCTCGATAATCGTCTCGAAAAAACTTCCAAGAAGCGGAATGAGCGTAAAAAGGCTTATTAGCTCCAGTTTGTATACGATGTTCGTATCGAAAATAAATGAATATACCGTGTGTGTGCGCATGAAAAGATAAACGGACAATAGTATTGTAAAAAGGCCAAAAAACAGATTGTATCGTTCGCTTCTCCTGTTCAGATACAGAAACACATGGTAGATACCGAAAAACAGGTATAGAAAGATAAAAGATATCGATAATAATTCCGAGTTGAACTGAACTGTTTTTTCATAATCGTCGATAAAATAAGGAGTGCTCTGATACAGACCGGTATCGGAAAAGGACGGGTTTCCAATTATCCTAAAGCCTAATATGTTTTCCCCCTCTCTTAGTGTCTTTGGGTCGATCGGAAAAAATACGTCCCTCATTCCACGCGAAATGCGGATCGAACCGTCCGGCTCGAGGTGCATCTCCTCGCGAACCATGCGCCCGTTAATGAAAATCTCCCAATTCATTCCTATACTTTTAAGGCTTAGTCCCGGGATCCGGCCCTCATCGATATCGCTCTTGTCCATTTCAAAACTTGTAATGAAAGTGTAAGTCTTGTCGGGATAATGCTTTAATGACAGAAATTGACGTGTTGTAACGCCGTCAAATTTAAGCTCTTTTACGGCAATGGCGCGTTTGCCGCCTTTGCCCGGAGCGATCTCGATCCAGCCGGGAGCTCCCTTCTCCGGAATGGATTGCACCCACTCCTTTGAAAAACCCTCCCGAACATACATCGCCTCGGCCGTCAGGTCGACCCGCTTGGCCACGGCATTCGTCCAGATTGACAACAGGATTGTTCCCGTCAGCGCTACACATGTCGAAACTGATTTCATATCGGTTTATTCCAGGGTTTGATATTAACAGCAGATTTTACACTTCGCCGTCGCGGCCGTTTTTTCGTAACGGACAGTGTTAAGTTCGGTAAATTCGGGCCAATTGGCATTTTATATATGTTAAGGGTAAAACATGGTATAAGGACGATCTTAAATAGAGAATACACTTTTCAGTCACGAAGTCAAACAGTTTTCTCTCGATGGAGAGCGAACACTCGTTTCTCTTTCGATGAACATATTTGCAATCAGGGAATCCGCCGGGGCTACCAAGAATTGGCCGGGTCTTATTAAGGCAAATATTGTACCGTTACAAAGCCGTCCGGGCGCTATAGTTTAATAAGCTCGATATACATGGCCCCGAGCTCTTTCTCCGTATCCAGATAGGCTGTACCTATTCCATCGGGATGGGCGGTCATTTGCACCACCCGGCCTCCCTTCCCGGTCCACTCCCTCACTTCTTTGTTGAGGTCATCTACATATATACCGAGATGATGAATTCCCGGCCCTCGCCTGTCGAGAAATTCCTTTACGATATGCTCCCCTTTAACAATCTGCATAAGCTCCAGGTCGATATTGCCGACACGCGCAAGCCCGATTTTGGTGATAAAGCTCACTTCCTTCCCTCTGAGACGGGCTTTGGCCTCCGGCATCTCAAAGGTGATGAATTTGATCCCGAAGTTCTCCTCCATAAACCTGGCGGCTTTTTCAACGTCGTGCACCGCGACCCCGACCTGGTCGACCTGGGGAATGGCGTCGATAATATTTTTTGGCATAAAAACCTCCCGATGGATCGTTGTTGATTCCAAAAACGGATTGTTCTTCCAATCAAGAAAACCCGTTTCACAGCTCCATAAGCTGTCCTCCGCATAGATTAATCGCCTGCCCGGTAATGTAACGCGACTCGTCGGAGGCCAGAAAAGCGGCCAGATTGGCGGCGTCCTCTATCTCGCCGATGAATCCCAGCGGAATCTCCTTCGCCATCTCAGCCTTTCGCTCCTCGAAGGTATTTCCATAAAATCCTGCTTCGAGCTCAAGTTGCCATTTAAGGAGATCGGTGTACACCTGCCCCGGACAGATGGCATTGACCCGAATCCCCAGTCCTCCCATCTCTTTGGCCATCACTTTGGTGAACATTATAACCCCGGCCTTGGCGCAAGCATAGGCTCCGTTAAATAGCGGCGGAAACTTTCCGGCACGTGAGGCGGTGTTGACTATGGCGCCCGGTTTCCCCATCATCAGGGGAAGCACGGCCTTTGATACCCTGTAGGTGCCGTTTAGATTCACATCGATGGTTTTCAGCCAGAGTGTTTCGTCATAATTGGACAGAGTGTTTGGAACGCCGAAGGCCGCCCCCGCATTGTTGCACACTATATCCACATGATCGAAGACCTCTTTGACTGCCTCCACCATTTCATTTACCGATAGCGTATCGCACACATCGACCGTAACTGGCAGGGTTCTCACTTTGAATTTTTCGGCGATCTCAGCGCTGATCTCAATCATCTCATGCGCCGGCGCCGTTTTGATGGCGCTGTCGGCATCCTGAACGCCAAGGTCGGCGATAATGACGTTTGCCCCACAACACGCAATCTTCGATGCTATGGCGTATCCCATACCGGTTCGTTTTCCCGCTCCGGTGATAAGCGCGGTTTTCCCTTTCAGATCCTCATACATGGGTAGAACCTCCATAAGAGTAAACTATCGGAAAAATCAGTATTTACGTTTTCAGAGATTGCCTCTAATGTGTTAAAAGATTTCATAATAATCATGCGGAGGTTTATAAATATTAGAGTTGTTGCCAAACTCGGAATGATCGACATTTCCTCCGCCGCAGGCGGGGGGGAATGGGCTCTCCCGGCCTGTTATGCAACAAGTCTAGTATTCATAATATTAACGACATTCATTGTCAACGGTGTTTTCGAGAAGAAATCGAATCGGGAAAAAACACAATGGTGTAACAGAATGGTTTCCAAGAAAAGCGATATCAATACACGAAATCACGCGCAGGTGACGCGGTTTCGGCCCTCCTCCTTGGCGCGGTACAGGGCGCTATCGGCCTTTTTCTTCAGGGTATCCACATCTCCAGCGCTTTCCGGGTAACAGGCAAGGCCCTGGCTCGTCGTCACCCTTTTTATCGCGCCGTCGAAGCGGGAGAGCGTTTCGAGTTTTTCCACGTCGGATCTAATCGAGTTGCAGACATCCAGGGCGTCCTCGGGAGCGGTGCCGGGAAGAAGAAACGTGAATTCGTCGCCGCCGTATCGCGCGATTATATTGCGGTCTTTCAAGTGGCTTTTAAAAACCTTCACTACGTCTTTTATGACGCCGTCTCCGGTTTCATGGCCATAGAGCTCGTTGATCTGCCTGAAATAATCCAGATCGACCATAACGAGCACAAGCGGCGCACCGCTGTTCCTGGCCTCATCGACGTACTGGGGCAATGAATCATCGAGGAAGCGCCGATTATATACGCCGGTCATCTCGTCGGTTATCGCGCGCTTACGGGCTTTGTCTCCCCATTGCACCATGTCGAACAGAAAATCACCCGTGTTCCGTAGCCTCTGTGTGGTAATGTTGAGCATTCGGTACATTATCTTCTGGGCGGTTTCGGGATGGTCCTCGATAATCCTGAAAATGGAACGCTGGTGCAGCACCAATAGCTCGCTGTCTTCCCTCGCGGCGCAGGTGGCGGAGCGCGGCGCGTTTTCGAAAATCGACATCTCGCCGAAAAAATCCCCGCTTCGGAAAACGGCGATCTCCCTGCTTCCGCCTTCGGGCAGCGCTATTGAGGTCGCCACAGCGCCAAGCCGTACTATGAAAAGTTCATTCCCTTCGTCCCCCTGGCGAAAGAGCACGCTGCCCGAGGCCACTCTTACATCCTCCAGATATGGGCTGATCTCGTCGATCTCGTTCTCAGAGAGCAGTGAAAATATTTCGATCGATTTGAGAAAGCTATAAAGCGAGTTCATCGTTTATCCGCCTGACCCATTGGTGTCCCAGGTGGCCACAAGCCTGTCGCCGCCGGAATTTCTCGCCTCGAGCATCTTTTCGAACGCAACGCCGACAGCGTCGGCGCACGAGCAGTGCCGGGGGCACATCGCTATTCCGGCGCTCGCCGTAAGCCTGAAATCCGCGTTCCCCGTCACACCGGCGGCGTCGGCGGCGCGGAATTCCGCCATCAGCTTTCGGGCTATGAGGAGGGCGTCCTCCTCGCCCGCCCCCGGCAGGATCGCCAGGAATTCATCCCCCCTGAAACGTATTCCGGTATTTTTAGGCCCTATGGCCGCCCCAAAGACCCGGGCCAGAATCCTCAGCATTTTATCGCCCGCTTCGTGGCCGTAGTTGTCGTTGATATCCTTGAAATTGTCCGGCTTGATGACGACGAGGGCAAACTCCCCCTCGCCCCTTTTCAGAGCGGGAAGGACCTCCTCGTCCAGATACGACCTGTTGTACAGCCCTGTAAGCTTGTCGTAATGGATCTGCCTTCGGAGCTCCTCGACCCACTGGGTCTTTTCCGAAATAAGGCTGTTTGTGTATCGTATCCTCGCGGCAACGGTGGCGAGGAAGCGGTGGAGTATGCGGGCCGCGAGGCCTCCGTGCCGCTCGAGCAGGTCCCTGAAGCTCGAACCCTCCGCCGGAAATCTTATGACTTCCGAATCCATTTCCGCAACGGCCGTGGCAGTCCGCGGACTGTTTTCGAAAAGGTCGAATTCTCCGAAAGTCTCGCCCTCGATGAAGGTCGCGATGGTCGTCGTCTCGCCGTTGGCCTTTCGGTTGATGGAAATCTCGCCGGAACGAACGATATACAGCGCGTCGGCCGTCTCCGATTCGCGGAATATCACATAACCCGAGGGAACGCGCATCAATTCGCTGTTGCGGGATATTACGGCCAGTTCGCTCTCCTTCAATTTCGCGAAGAGGCCGGCGTTTTTTAAAATATCAATTCGCTCATCCATCGCCTGTCCGCCGTCCGCTTATCAAATTCGAAACATGCCCTTTTCGTATACGCATACGGATTTGCCGTTTCGAAGGGCCGCGCTCACCCTTTTATTTTCGGTGTTGACCAGGTCCCAGTGTAGCGCCGAATCGTTGAACCCGAGGCCTTTTCGCGCCGCCGCGTCGAGCCCGGCCGGGTCGCCGGCATAGGCGTTGGTGTAAGAGCTGCCCAGGGCGATATGGCAGTTGCCGTGTTTCCCGCCGTAGTTTTCGTCGAAAAGGGTATCCGCCATAAAACGGTCAATCCTCGAAAACCTTTTATCCGTAAGCGAAAATTCGCCTATCCTGGATGCCCCGGCGTCCATGGAAAGGGTTTCGCGCAAAAATCTCTGCCCCCTGGCGGCATCGGCCCTGACGACCCGCCCCGCCTCGAAACGCAGCCTCACGCGTTCCACGAGATTGCCGTTTCGAAAAGACGGCTGGTCGGCATAATACTCCCCTCTGGCGCCCCTCCAGTCCGGCGAGGTGAAAATCTCGAACGAGGGGATATTCCTGCCGCTTACCCCAATAAACAGCCTTTTTTCCCCTAGATTGATAGAGAGATCCATCGAATCGCTCTCGACGCGAATCGTCGCTATTTTAAGGGAATTAAGCCATTTCTTTACCTCGATAGCCGAGCGGAAAACCTCCTCCCACCGTTTTACCGGCTCCCTTTCGTTAAGCATGCACGCCTTTACGACCTGGTCCGTATACTGGCGCATGCTCAGGCCTGCCTGCGAGGCCAGCGCCATGGTGGGATAGGTGCACAGCGTCCATCCGAATTTTCCGGCCTCCTCCCTCCGGTTGAGTATCTCCCTCATCGTTTTTCTGGTTACGGCGGCGTCGTTGATGGATTTGGGATCTATCCCCTGAAGATGCGTAAGGGATGATGGAGCGTGAAGAAAGACGCTGCCCGCCAGGTTGGCGTACAGCTCCCTCTCGCCTGAAACTATGTGTTTTCGCTGCCTGCGATCGGAATGCCTGAAAAAGTTCCTCTCCACAATCGGCGTGGACATTGCCCTCAGAACGACATTCAGTCCGCGCCGTATAAGCGATTCGTGCAGCACCTCGGCCAGCGGGAGCGCTTCGAGATCATAATTGACAAGGACCTCTCCATACCTGGGAATAGGCCTGGGTCTGCCGACCGAGAGTCCCCATATCAGAACCTCCGCATATCGCTGAAGCTGGGCGTTTGAAAGGGCCATCCATCACCGTCCGGAATTTTGTTTGTCGCTTTCCCGTGGCATGCGGGTAAACTATTCAATCGGCTTATTAAAATCAATCAAAATACCTGTGCCCTGAAATCGGGTCATCGGGCAATGTCCGTGTCTTCACCCTGTCGGCCTTCAAGCCCGATCGATATTAATGTCGTAGAAGCCCGACATCCGCCCGAGGATTTTAATGGAGATATTTCCCACGGGGAACAGGATTTACAAAACGGTCTCGATCAAAAATCGAGAACAGGCCAGCCCCGTTCGAGCGCGATGGCCCTTAGCCGCTCCCTCGGATTTACCGCCACGGGATGCCCAACCGCCTCGAGTACCGGCAGGTCCGCAATGCTGTCTCCGTAATAATAGGATTCGGAGAGGTCGGTTCCGTGCTCCAGACAGAGGGATCTCATAAACGGAAGCTTGCCCTCTCCCACACAATAGTCGCCGATGATTCTTCCTGTATAGGTCGCACCTCGCGTCTCGAGCATGGTCGCGATTAGCGTGTCGAAACCGAAATACTCGGCCACGGGCGTCGCGATAGCTATGTTGGTTGCCGTAATCATGCAGGTATGATCTCCCGAGGCCCGCTGCCTTCGTACCAGCTCAACGGCCCGCGCGTACGCTTTCGGACCTGCGATTGTCTCAAAATGCTCCCTCGACAATTCCGCGATTTCCTCTTCGGTCCTTCCGGCGAATTCGCGGAGCTGGAACTCGTTGAATGAGACAGGGTCCAGTCTTCCCTCCTCGTACTGTTCCCAGAACAGGACGATGCGATCGAGGTCCTCCCGTGGGGCGATGCCCTTTTCTATCAGAAAGAGCTTCCAAGAAACGTCGCAGTCGTTGTCGAGAAGCGTGTGGTCCATGTCCCAGAAACGGACGATCATGCCCTGCCGCCTATTTTCGATTCGCGGAGCCTGAGTCCCAGGAAGGCGTTTAGCACGACGAGTACCATAAAAAGCACCAGGAACGGCGTCATCGAGCCTGTGTCAGCCGACCGGAACGCGTCCATGCCCAATATAAAAATTACGCCCGAAATCTGCCCCGCAAGCAGAAGTACGCCCTGTGAAATCGACTCGGGGGCCGGATGGCTCACCTCGGCGCTGTATTGAAAACCTATGGGTCCGGCGCTCATTATGAAAAACCCGAGCACGAACGACGACAATAAAATCAGCCAGAACCGAGTTCCGAATGCAAGCCCGAAAAGGCCTGGGACCATGGCGATCATCGCTCCGACAAGGAACGGACGGCGTTTCCTCATACGGTCGGAGAGCACCGGCAGGATCGAGGCGCCGATTATGCCGCCAACCATCATGAGTGCGCCTATTATGCCCGCCTGTTCCGCGGTGATGCCGCGCGGCGCGAGAATTTGCTCTATCCATGTGGTCACCGCGTTGAATATTCCCAGCCCGATGAAGAAAAGCACTATGGTCAGGCGCATGTCGCGAAGCCGCAGAATATGACCTAGCCCCATGAAGAATGGATATCTCTCTTCGCTCTCATCCGCTTCCGGAGGTGTCGGAGGCCGCTCCCTAATCACTACAAGGAAAAGCGCGGAGCCGGCAAGCGAGACCAGGCCATATACCATGAGCATCCCCTCCATCCCCTTTGACGTAAACAGGAACGGGCTTGCTCCGAGGGCCACAATAATGCCTACATACTGCGCGAGTGAGGCCAGGCCCGAAACGGTAGCGCGCTCGCCGAGGGGAAACCACCTGGCGGCGAGCTTGGTATACGCGTTGAGGATAAAGGGCTGTGCTACGGCAAGCCCGAGCTGGGAGACCGTCACCATGGTGTAATCGGCCGCGTAAATTCCCTTCAGGAAACCGAAGCATCCCGCAAGCAGGGCCCCGGCGCCTATCCCGATACGGAGCCCGTAGGTGTCGATTACGTACGATGCCGGTATGCACATCACGATATAGACGAGCATGTAGATCATGGACAGGAATCCAATGGAAAGCGGTGATACCGCATAATACTCGGCCGACTCGGTGGTAATGGAAGCCAGGGCGACCCAGTGGATCTGGATAATGACATTCAGCAACATAAAGGCGGCAAGAATCAGCCACCTGTATCTATAAACCTTGTATGGCTGTGATTTCATGCGCCAACCTCCTGCTCCTCTACAGAGGACGATTGTTTATATTTCTGATTTTCTTTTTATTTCGGCGTCCTGTCCCATCTGTAGAAGCTGAAATATGGGAGTGACCACCGACTCGGGCAACGTGGACACGGCGCGTCCCATGCACAGGGCGTGATGGTATACGGTGGCCGCCTTCTCGAAAAGCTCCATGTTGGCGAAGGCCTTTTCCATGGTCTGTCCCAGGCTGAGCGCCCCGTGGTTCTGGAGTATGTAACAGTTGCACCGGTTTCCGAGCTTCGACACCACGTTCTCGACGAGCTCCGGGCTTCCGGAAAGAGCATAGGGAATCACATCAACCACTGGACCGATGTTGAAAAGCACCTCGTCGAAGATTGGGGGTATCGGCTCGTTTATAAGAGCAAACACGCTCGCAAAGGTCTGATGCGCGTGGATTATCGCGTTTACGTCGCGGCGGTTTTTATACACTGCGGCGTGCATGCCGGTTTCGATCGAGGGACGCATGGTCCCCTCGATAGGTTGAAGATCAAGGTCTACTATACAGATTTCGGCAGGTGTAAATCTCGAATAATCCTTACCCGACGGCGTGATTGCGAGAGCGTTCTCTCCTTCGATGAGCATTGAGACATTGCCGCCCGAGCCGGCGGTATACCCCTTCGAAAAGACCATTTTACTGTATTCGACGACTTTTTCGCGGTATTCGTCGTATTTTCCCATTTCCGCCTCCTTATATTTCTACGCAGGAGAGTACAAGGTCGAAGCGTTCGAGCGCGTCGTCTATAACCTCGTCAGTATCGGCCATGGATGTATACAGCCTGGAGCCGGCGAGCGATATTATGCCTTCGGCCATCATAGCGGCCCCCATTTCCTCCATGATATGCTTTCGCTCGGTAACCTCGGTGAATATCTTCGGATTATTTATATCCATTAGCATCGCGGCGGCCGTCTCCAGATGGCAGATGGAGCCGTGGTTGAAGGCCACGAAGGGGAGCCCACGCCTCTCTATGATCTCCTGAAGCCCTCTGCTGAGGCGGTCGCCGGCCCGGCCCGCGACTACCGGCGCGTTCGTATCCTCCATCGCTTTAATCGCGTAATAGCCGGCCGCGCAGGAAAGCGGATTGGCTGAAAGGGTGCCTCCCACCATCGCGCGCTTTTTCATGCCCTGTATGCCGGCTGCAAAGCATTCCATTACATCCCGTCTGCCGCCGACTCCCCCCGCCGCCGGGTAACCGCCCGCTACGCATTTTCCGAACACTGTTAAGTCGGGCTTCACACCGAAGAAGCCCTGGGCGCCGCCTAAGCCCACTCTAAAGGCCGTTACGACTTCGTCAAAGATGAGTAGAGAGCCGAAGCCGTCGCAAAGCTCGCGCACGCGCTTATTGTAATCGTAAACCACGGGCCTTGTGCCGCTCTCCGGGCCTAGCGGTTCGAGGATGACCGCCGCGGTGCCTCCCTCCTTTTCGTTTCGCTCGAACATGGCGGCCAGCCCGTTAGGTCCTTCGATATCGTTTGGGAACACCTCCTGCGTATCTGCATAACACCCCGCCGGGATGCCGTGCGCCTCGAGGGGCCCGATGCCCGGAATGCGCATACCGAAGACCATCTGGTCGCTCCAGCCGTGATACGCCCCTCCGACCTTTATCACTTTGCTCTTTCCGGTAAAGGTCCTAGCCGCGCGGATTGCCGCCATTACGCCCTCGCTGCCGCTCGCCAGCATCCTGAACATCTCCACCGAAGGCATGAGCCTGACAATAAGCTCCGCGAGCTTCAGCTCGTATTCGTGGAAAAGCCCGGTAACAGGGCCGCTTTCGCGGATGAGATCCATAATCTTTTCCTGTACCGGTTTGTAGTTGCTTCCTAAAAGTGTCGGTCCTCCGGCCTGGAGAAAGTCGATGTAACGGTTTCCGTCAACGTCCCACAGATAGGCGCCCTCCGCGCGCGTGATGGCGAGAGGAAAGGGGTAATTGAATGCCAGATTGTGCTGAACCCCGCCTGGAATGAAGCGCTTTGCATCGTCCGTCAATTTCTTGGAACCGGCGCACTTCGTTTCGAAGTATTTAAGAAACTGATCCATGCTCTCACGCCGTATCGGATACATGGGCCGGTTGTTGGCCAGGTCGTGAAGGCGCTCGAGTATGCTCTCGGAGTCGGGCCAGTATGAAATCGCGTACCCTTTAGGAATGTCTATTTTACCTTTGTCGACCATGGTGTTCCTCCTGAATGTCGTTATAAGTGGGGTGCGCTGCAGGTCAGTTGGCGTGTCGGTTTGTCGTCTAGCGAACCACTTTCGTGCCCCCCGGTTTACAGATCAGCGCTCCCGGTCATTCAATCGCCTGAAAAGTTTTCTGTTCCTTCGATAGAGGTCCTTAAACACTTCAAAATTCCGGTCGTACATTTGACGGTATTCCCCGCGAGGCATGAAGACCTCCTTTACCGGAATGAGGGCCTTCGCCGCCCCGAAGGAATCTATCTGTCCAAGCCCCACGGCGCATACGACCGCCGCACCGATCGTCCCGGCGTTCTGCGTGTTCTCTATGGTCTCGATTCTTCTTCCGGTTATGTCCGCCATTATCTGACACCATTCGTCCGACTTGGCCCCTCCGCCAACAAAGCGCAGGGATTCGCGCCGTGGAATCTTGCGCTCCACGGCCTCGAGCATCCATCTGGCATGGAATGCCCCTCCCTCCAGCACGGAACGCAGGAGGTGACGCTTCCCCGTCGACAGGCCAATGTTAAAAAATATGCCGCGAGCGTAGGCATCCTCGCGCGGAGACCTGTTGCCATGGAGCCAGGGTGTGAATATGAGGTTGCCGGACCCCGGCTCGGTTTGCGAAACGACTTCGTTAAGGAGCTCGTACAGGCTGTTGTAGACGCTCTCGGGGTCGCTGCAAACTTCACGTGCATTCAGATAGACGCCTATTTCGTCCAGCGCGAGGTGGTCGCGAAACCACTGAAGGCAGATGCCGGAGGTCTCCTGCTCCGCCACGTATAGATAGCCGCCGGGGATCGCGCCGAGTATGGAGGCGATAAAATTGCCCACGTCGACCATCCGCCTGTCGACGTTCGAGGCCACCCATCCGGAGGTGCCCACATAGATGTGAGTGTCGTAAAGATCAAGGCAGCCTGAACCTATTGATATAAGGGAGGTGTCTCCTCCTCCGCCGAACACCGGAATGCCGGGCGCAAGGCCCATTTCATCTGCCGCGCGCGCCGTTAGATTGCCCGCCACATCCGTGGATTTAATGACCGGCGGCAGGTGGTCCATGTCTACGTCGAACATCGAGCACATGGCCCGCGACCATTGGAGCCTTCCGGGCCTTGTGTCATACACCCAGGTGAGATGCGCCGAGTCGAATGTCATGGCGAAATTGCCGGTCGCACGGTGGACCATGTAGTCCTTTACGTCCAGCCAGCGATGAACTTTACCAAAGATATCCGGCTCGTTTTCCCGCACCCAGTGATATTTCCAAAGAGGGTCCTTGGCGGTGCCCGCCAGCCCTCCGGTAATAAGGAGTGAGCGCAGGGTTTTAAACGCGTTCCATTTGTCTATTTTTAAAAGACCGTTGTACAAAAAACGTTCCATCTGGGCCGTGGCGCGCCCGTCGAGATAGGTCATAGGATTTCGAAGCGCGGTCCCATCCCTGTCCACCATAACGGAACCCTGAAGCTGGCAGCAGAAAGCCATGCCGCCTATGCTTCCGGGATTAATGCCGGTGCGCTCCATGATGGTCCTGGTAGCCGTACAAACCGCGTTCCACCAGTCGTCGGCCCGCTCTTCGGCCCCGCCATCGGGAGTCGTGATGAGCGGATATTCTACGAGGCTCGAGTCGATGAGTTCGATGCGTTCCCCTATCCGGTAAATGCACGATTTGTTCCCGGTGGTGCCGAGATCATGTGTAAGGATATACGAAGGATTTGCCTTCAACGCTTCCTCCCCGGTCAAGCGAGTTTCTGCCGGCTCCAGTAGCTTGGAATTCGCCGGATTCCGGAGTTATGCCGCCTGCAGCGCCTTTGGATGGTGAATTCAGGATAAACCGGGTCTTGCCTTGTAAAATTCAGCGCCATCCTTAACTTCGAGCCCCGGGCCTCTTTAAGTCAGGCTCAGTAGATGGGCCGATTATCGAGCTCATCGGTGTCGTCCGGTTTTCTTGGGAAATGACGGGCGAGTTCGTCTCCGCATTTTTCAATAACCGAAGTGATGACGGCCCCGGCACGGCCATCGCGAATGCTTTGGGCGAGCACGGAGGAGAGGCTGCCCCAGAAATCCGGTTGAATCTTCCCGTTGATTCCACGATCGCCGAGAATCCATACCCTGCGTTCGTGGAGGGATATATATATCAAAATCCCGGTCTCGTCACGCGTGCGATAAAGCCCCTTCTCGTAAAAGGCCCTTACGGCTCCCTCCCTTACGGCCTCCTCAAGCCGAGTCTTCGAGACGAAGAGCAGTTTGAGGCGCGGCAGTTTAGTTATGACGAACTTCCATATATAGAACGACACGATCATCAGGGGGATAAACGTCCAAACCGATATCCGGGTCGCGGTGGCCGTTAGCAGTTGATAGATGAAAGAAGAACCTCCCTCGGCCCAGAAGCTCCCGTGCATGAGAAATACCCGTACAAGTATCTCGGCGGCAAGCGCGCTGAATACGCCGAGCACCACCGCCCCGAGAACCGCCGCCTCGCGATAGAGCGCGCTCGTATCGGCGACCATAACAACGATCTCACCGGCCGTCTTAGCTTCAGCCGAACGCACCGCCTCCTCTATGGCCCTGCCTTCCGTTTCGCTGAAAAAAGTCTTTGCGTTTCTTTTCATGATTATTCCCTCACCAGCTGCCGGAGGCCCCGCCTCCGCCGAATCCGCCTCCGCCGCCGGAGAACCCTCCGCCGCTGGAGAACCCTCCGCCGTAACTTCCCGAACCGCCGAATCCTCCGCCCGAAATGCCCCCGCCGGTACCTTTGGCCATGACGCTGATAAGAAGGCCCAAGAAGAAACCCAGCACGGCGAAAAAGATTCCTACCGCAAGAGTTATACCTCCGACCAGCACCATAACAGCGATCGGAAGGCCAATTGCGCCTGACACTCCGCCGAGAATCTTGGAGACACCTCCAAGGGCCGAGGTAACGATAATGAGCGCCGCCATAATCAGGAAACTCGGAAACTCCCCGACATTCGAGTCATCGGTCCGTTCCTCTCCAGTAGCCGTGTACTCCCCTTTGACCGTCGCGATTATCGCGTTGACGCCGGCCCTTACGCCGCCGTCGAAATCGCCTTCCCTGAACCGTGGGATGATCTCGTTTCTGATTATTCTTCCGGCCATTAGATCGGTCAGCTTTCCCTCGAGCCCTCGACCAACCTCGATCCGCACCTTTCGCTCGGCCAGGGCGAGAATGAGGATCGCTCCATTATCCAGGCCCTTTTGACCTATCTTCCATTGTTCGGCCAGTCTGATCCCAAATTCCTCGATCGGCTCCTCTTCGATGGATTTCATCGTGAGTACGACAACCTGCGTCGAATCCGTACGCTCCAGGTCCGCAAGGGCCGATTCGAGTCCAGCCCTGGTATCGGTTGTAAGCACATCCGCAAGATCGTTCACCCTGCCGGCTAGCGCGGGAATCTCCATGGCGTAAAGCCGAATCGCCATCCCCAACAGGGCCAGAGCGAAAGCTGCCGCGAGAAACAGGTTTTTATTTTTCATGACGCCTTATTGAAACTGCACCTTTGGCGCGGTCTTTGCCGCCTCGTCCGCTTTGAAAGGCTCCTTCCGCTCAAGATGCAGGAGGAAGCTGTTTGTTATCGAGTTCGGGAAAATCCGTATGCTTGTATTGAACTCCTGGACCGCCTGGTTGTAACGCACCCTGGCCACATTGATGCGGTTCTCGGTCCCTTCGAGCTGGTTTTGCAGGTCAGAAAAATTCTGGTTTGCCTTCAGTTCGGGATATCGCTCCATCACAACCATGAGCCGTGAGAGAGCGCTGGAGAGCTCGCCCTGGGCCTGCTGGAATTTCGCGAAGTTCTGCGGATTGTTCAGCATTTCCTTCGACATCTGGATCGAACCAACCTTTGCCCTTGCCTCGGTGACTGCGGAGAGCGTTTCCCTTTCGTGTTTCGCGTATGCCTTTACGGTTTCAACCAGATTGGGTATTAGATCCATTCTTCGCTGGTAGGCGGCCTCCACATCCCCCCAGGCGGCGAATACGGCCTCTTCGTTTGCCTGCATAGTGTTATAGCCACACCCGACCGTCGATACCAATACGAATCCAATCAACATACACAACAGAGTCCTCTTCATGCCGCCTCCGAACAGTAGAAATTTTTCAGCTAAAAGCGCTCCCGCAGTCCATCCGTAGAATAGGCAATCCATCGCGCTTGAAGCAAGTATTTTTTTATGCGGGCCGGGTTTCCACTATGAGGCTTCCGTTTCATATTTTCCTCCGTCTGATAAAACCTCATGGAGCGCCATGCTCAGCTCCTCTACCCTGTAGGGTTTGACCACTACGCCCCGGAAACCATACTCGCGGTAATTCGCCATTATCGGGTCGTTCGAGTAGCCGCTTGAAACGATCGCTCTAACCCCTGGATCGATTTCCAGGAGCCTTTTAATCGTCAGCCTTCCTCCGGAGCCGCCCTGTATGGTAAGGTCCATTATAACGGCGTCGAAGGCGTCCCTCGATTCCATCGCCTTCCGATACATCTCCACCGCTACCTCCCCGTTGAGGGCGTAATCGGCGTCGTATCCAAGCTCGTGCAGCAGTCTTCCGGCGATATCGAGGATGTTTTCGTCGTCATCCATAATGAGGATTTTCCCCCCGCCCCGTACGATTCGTTGGGAGTACGGTTCCGGACGCGCCTGTTCCCCTGCCAGGGCGGGCAGATAGATTATCATCTCGGTCCCGTCTCCCGGAGAGGAGCTGGCGGAAATATATCCGCCGTGTTTTCGGACAATACTGTAACTGCTGGCAAGCCCGAGTCCGGTTCCGTTCGACTTGGTGGTAAAATATGGATCGAATATCTTTTTCTGGTATTCCTCGGGGATACCGCCTCCCTTATCGGAAATGGAAATCATAAGATACGGGCCAGACTCAAGGGGAAGCCCATCCCCCGCCTTCACTTCCCGATTTTCCGCACGCACGCGTATGACGCCTCCGTCGGGCATGGCCTGCATCGCATTGATCGTAACATTGTTGATGACCTGGATTATCTGTCCCTCGTCCGCCTCTATCAGCGCAAGATCCTCCCCAAAATCGAATTCCGCGCGCACATGGGAGCCCGTCAGCACAAAATTGACGGTCTCCACCAGGAGCTTCCCGGGATCGACTGTAGAACGGATTGGCTCGCCTCCACGCGAAAACGTGAGGAGCTGTCGCGTAAGCTTCCTGGCGCGGTAAGAGGCGGCCTCGGCCTCTGAAAGGATCCGGTATACACGCTCTCTTTCGGGTGTAATCATCTTGGCGAGCGTAATATTTCCCAGGATTATCGTAAGCACGTTATTAAAATCGTGGGCAATTCCGCCCGCAAGTACGCCAAGCGATTCGATCCTGCTGGAGCGCAGCATCTCCTCCTCGAGCATCCGCCGCTCGGTGATATCCCTGAATGCCAGCACCATGCCAACCACCCTGCTCTGCCTGTCCGAAACCGGCGAGGTACCGTATTCAATGATACGCTCTCCGCCGTCTACCGAGGGGGCCATCCCCATGCAGGCGGATTCACAGGTTTGCCCAGACCCATCCCCGAACTTGGCGAGGAGATCCACCGGCGCCCTGTCGGGGCCGGATAAGCTTAAAACCCGGCCCACGGGCATTCCACGGGCCTCCGATTGGGGCATGCCCGTCATTTTCTCCGCAGCCCTGTTCATGAGGACAATCCGTCCTTCGAGGTCGGTTGTGATTACACCGTCACCTATCGAGCGCAGCGTCACGGAGAGGCGTTCGCGTTCTTCGTCGAGCTGCCTGTTGAGAAGGAGAAGATCGTTCTGGCTGAGCATCAGTTCGTTCTTGATGGCATTTAGGCTGTCGGCAAGCCCAAGCGCAACGAGGATTACTAACATCGCCATGGCGAATTGCACTCCCCAGAGCGTGATAAAATTATCGCTTATAATAGCGAATGCCCTGAGGTTTAGAGTCAATGCGGCTATGATAAGTACGCCGGCACCGGCAAGGAAAAAACGGGCCTGCCTCAAGCCTTTCTTTGTAGTGTATATCGCGCTGAATATCAGCAAAAGCAGAACGATTGAATTGATGTATATAAACCAGATTATATCGAGCATCGGCAGGCCGGTAAGCCTGAAAATTATTCTCGTTACATGGAGTCCGGCAAGAACCATCAGAGCCTTCGAAATCCTCGGAAGGAACTCCGGCAATCTGAGATAATGGTTGAAAAGGATTATTCCGGTAAGGTAGGTCATGGAAGCCAGCACCTGCAGAGACACTGCCTTCCACCAGATGCTTTCCGGCCAAAGGTGTTGAAAAGCGAGACCGAAATAATCGAGCATATAAAATCCAAGCGCTCCGGCAAATGCGGCAAAGAACAGGTATGTGCGGTCTCGAACTGAAAACCAGAGCAGAAGGCCGTAAATAAACATTGCCGTAAGCAGGCCTATTATTATCCAATGTAAGGCTTCATCTTTCGCAATGAAACGCTTAAGCGCGGCGGGTTCCCATGAGTACAGCGCAAGACTCAGGGAGTCAAAGCCCGGATCAATCCGTATATAATAAAGCGCTACGCCGGGCCCTTGTGTTATAGGAAATATATAATCATGATAACTGAATAGGCGTTGATTGAACGAAAATTCCTTGCCTGTCAGCTCCGATCGGAAACCCGTTCCCTCCGGAATAAAGAGCTCCACTCGTTTCGTCCATGTTTGCGCAATCTGCAGCATCCATTCCAACTGACGGCCCGCCTCATTCTTTACAGCGAACCTCAGCCAGAAGACCGAAGTGCTGAATCCTGGATTGGGAGGGTTCCCCGGCAGCTTAACGAACCGTGAGGACATAGCGCCGGTTGTGACCTCATCGAGGGTGAGATTGCCTGAACGGTCCTCTATCACCTCCATCACCGGGAATATCGGTTTTACTTTAAAATGCTCATCCAGAACGATTGGGGGCGGGCCGGGACCGTCAACCCTGGCGGCGGCGCACAGCGGAAAGGCCATTAGAAATATAAAGGCGCAATGCGCGCATTTGGCCGTTCTTTTTACAGAGGTAGTTGTTCCAGATTTTAAAAAGGCAGTCATACTTTTATGATGTATGACAAAGGCCTACAAGTCAAGATTAATGAAAGCGCATTTTTGCCGCGCTACACCTTGCTAACTTCCCTCGTGTACAACCACAGGGCTATAAGTCCGAAAAAAACCAATCCAGGCCAGGCGGCAGCCTGACCTTCTATTACATATAGCGCCCCCGGATTTCCAGTCAGCGCAACCGGCATGGCGAGCAAAATTCCCATAATGGCTTCGCCCGTAATGAAACCCGATGCCGCGAGAATCCCGGTTTTATCGCCGGAATTCCCCGGGCTGCTGCGCCTGCTGGCCAGCAGCGCCACGAGGCCGCCGAGCATGATGACCGCATCGAGTTCAAAAGGCAGGTATAGCCCCACAGCCACGGCGAGAACCGGCGCGCGAAAGGCCGAGCCGGATCTTTTCAGTAAAAGGTCGGCAACGATACACGCGATTCCGATACCGGCCCCTTCGGCGATGATGTCCCAGGGCAGGTTCCCGCCGAACACCCCGGTGGCGACGCTCTGCATGAGGGTGGCCTGTGGCGCGGGAAGCGCCTGGGGGCTTCCCGCGGTGTGGGCCCCGAAGCCATAGGCGGTGTTGAGCAGGTTAAGCACCGGCCCTATCACGAGCGCGGAGGCGAGCACACCGGTTATCTGCATCACCTGCAGTTTCCACGGCGTGGAGCCGAGCACCCACCCGGCCTTGAGGTCCTGCATATTGTCCCCGGCAATCGACGCTGCGCATGCTACAACCGCTCCGATCAACACAGCGCTGGCGGGCCCGGCTTGGGCACCGGTACCAGCCAGCGCCGCGAGCAGAAGGGCGGAGCACAGAACCGTGGCCACGGTCACACCGGAGATGGGATTGTTGGAACTGCCCACCAGTCCGGCCATGTATCCGCCGACGGCGGAGAAGAGAAACCCCGCGAACACCATTAGCACCGACATGAACGCCGTAAGCGATACGGAATGTATCTCCCTCAGATAGATGATAAAAACGGGCGCTATCATCACAGCGACACCA